>Ga0182021_10002654_pt1 | contig 20916 bp, 18 predicted proteins | sample 612E3MmetaG_FD_120493 | JGI IMG/M metagenome (GOLD analysis project Ga0182021, IMG submission 120493) | Permafrost microbial communities from Stordalen Mire, Sweden - 612E3M metaG (Illumina Assembly) | ecosystem: Environmental > Terrestrial > Soil > Wetlands > Permafrost | place: Sweden... | reverse complement strand
GTTCCGCGCTGCACGTAAATGCGTTTGATAACGATGGCAATGTCGATGAGAGCGTAGAATCTTCTGTAATTCTGCTGGTGATTCAGAATGTCAAAGAACTTCCGCAGGTACTCTTCTGTGTTCTCTTTCTTGTGACTTACCAGAGCCAGTTCGGTCTGAATCTCATCAATCGGATACTCCGTGAGATGATCATTGCGCTCGTCTTCTCGACAAGTGTAACAATAGGTCTGACCGAGGCGTTCGAATTGCTTCAACTCCGGCGTGGCCTGGGCAGCAATCTTCAGGTTCCGAATTATTCGCCCCAGGACCGGGTCATTTTCGCGATAGAGTCGATAAATTCCTTCATTGAGCTGGGAGAATACCAGCCGTCGGAAGTAATGCTCGGCTTCTTGCTCGTCCAGTATTTCCAGCGCCCGACCCTCCGAGAAGTACGCTTCAAGCTCGATGAACCTCCCATCCTCGTCGCGTTGGAAGAGTTCGGCAATGCAGTCAAATGCCACACCCTCCATCGGGATTGCAAAGGACTGTAGATGAAGTCTGCCGGATCTGACGAGTTGATGCAAACGAACGGATGCGTAGGAATACGCCACTCTCACAAGCCGATTGATTTCAGCCTCAGTACAAGCGCCGGAAAGGACGGAGCTGAGAAGCGGATGTAAATGTTTCGATTCTGAAGCCAATGTTAAGGCGAGGAGTTAGTCGACCAGAGAATCACGGTGAGGATGCGCCAGAAGGTAGGTAAAGAAAATGAGAGATTCAAAATGTGCTGTTTGTCCGCTCCCGATCACCGTACTGATGTAACGATCGCCATTTTCATGACTCTGGCAAAACAGCTTGTTCCATATGTCGATCCGATCCCGGACACTTTTGAGGGGCGATACTTGTCACTTAAAGAAGTGTTTGAGAGTTTGGAATTTTATGCCTATTTTGAGAGAGTTCAATCTACAATCTGCCTTCTTCCTTCTTCAATCTTACTTTTCCTGCGCCCATAGCTCAATTGGATAGAGCATCAGCCTACGGAGCTGAGGGTTGGGGGTTCAAATCCCTCTGGGCGCACAAACATTGCGGATTTCGAATCGCCGATTGCGAATTGAGCCTCTTTAGGTTCGCATTTCCACATTCGAGATTCGCATTTTTGTTCTCCCCATTCAGGCGCACGAGCTTATCTGATATGTTCGCTCAAGCCACCTTCTTCGTCTATGTTCTGCGAAGTCTCGCAGATGGCGACCGTTATGTTGGCCTGTCGACCGATGTTCCTCGCCGAGTTGAAGAACATAACATAGGGAGAGTCAAGTCTACCAAAGCTCGAGTCCCCTTCGTGCTTCTGTATCAGGAGTCATTTGATACTCGAATGGAAGGCCGAACTCGAGAGAAGTACTTCAAGACTGCTGCCGGTCGACGATGGCTTGACAAGCGTGGATTCTAGGTCGGGGGTTCCCCGCCCGACCGTCTGACGACAGTCAGGCGGGCGGGAAATCCCTCTGGGCGCACAAGAGTTCTCCCCACGCACCCCACTTCGTAATTCGAAATTAAGTGTTCGATATAGGACATTTCCCGCGCCCCAGCCCTTCATTTGCGATTTCTGATTTCCGATGTATGATTTGGAAGATGAATGGGCGCTGACTTTTCGCGCTGATCCAGCACTTCCGTCTTTCACGCGACCCCGTTCAACAACAGCGGGGTGCAGAACGCGCACAATCGGAAACTTGTGGTGAGCGCCTGTCCCGTTTTTCGGGATCTCCCGCTCTTTGGGATCCCGCCTGGTTGCGGGATCCTGGAAAGCGGGACCACACCACGGGACCCGCCTCGAGTGTTCACGAACGGCAGGCGGGAAGCCTGCACCGAGCGGAGCGAAGTGTCGAACCATCATACATCGAGAATTCCCGAGCATCAGAGCCAAGCGCGCGTTCTGACACCAACTATGCGCTCGTAAAAAAGAAAAAGCAGCCGGCATTGCTGGCTGCTTTTTTTTGTTCTCCCCCAGAACTGATTACTCAGAGCTTGTCGGGTCGATAATGGTCTTGACAGAGGAAACCTGGTTCGCGGGAAAGCCGCCAAGTCGAGCGTGCTCCCGAATCATCTCCTCGTTCGGGGCAACATAGATGCAGTAGATCTTGTTGTCCGTGACGTAGCTTTGAATCCACTGAATCTGGGGACCCATGTTGCTCAGGACATTGCATGATTTCTGTGACAGAGCCTTGAGATCCTCGGCGGACATCTTGCCGGCCCCCGGCACTACCCTCTCAATTACATATTTCGGCATAGAATCTTTCCTCTCTTGATTTTGTTATGGGTTCCCTCATGGAATAGAAACATTGGTTGATCGAACTTCGATATCACCGTGCAGCGCTCATCGCAGCTCGGCAAGCAATCGCTCGAACGATGGGTCATTCCGGACCGAATCAAAAGCAGTGTCATTCTTTGCCCATGTCGCCACTGTCCGGAAGCCGCTGTCGAACGCTTTGCGAAACGATGTCAGTGCAGCGTCTTTCTCTCCCAGGAGTGCATAGGCACAGGCGCAGTTGTAAAACACAAGTCCATCGTTCGGGTCGTCTTCGAATATGCGCTTGAGAGTCGCATACGCTTCGATCCGGGCAGTGCCGAACCGCGCATAGGCTTCTGCGAGCCGACTCAGGACCACAAGGTCGTCGAGACTCGCTTCGAGCTTGTGTGACGTGATTTCAATAACATTTCTGGCCGCTTCCCCCGCCGCATCGGCATTGCCGAGTTTTCGGTAGATCCCCACAAGGAATATCCAGGGATCCTCATCGTACGGTTTCAATTCGGCAGCACGCAGATAATACTTCAGCGCGGACTCAAGAGCGCCCGAAGCCTCCGACAATATTCCAAGGCGAAGATACGCCGGATGAAACTCTGCGTTCTCCTCGAGAATTACCTTGAGCATTCGCTCTGCCTCAGAGAATCGTTGCTGATGGAAATAGACCATGGCGATCCCAAACCGGGCCTCGATCGACGCGGGATCAAGGGAAAGTGCCTTTTGATTCATCTCGATCGCTTTCCCTAACCAACCCGTGTCACCGTCATACAGCTCATACATGGAGGTGTACGCCTCGGCCAGACCTGCAAATACAGAAGTAAATCCTGGATCGATCGCGAGCGCACGCTCGAACATGCGAATGGCCGCTTCAGTGTTTTTCTTCCCGCGTTTGTTCAGATATTCCTTTCCGCGCAGGTAGAAATCATACGCCCGGGGATCATCCGTCGGGACCTTTGCCAGAGATTCTTTTTCTGATTCCGAAAGCGAGATCTTGAGAGCATCAACAATGCGCTGTGACACCTCGTTGCAGAGTTCGAAGATGTCTTCCGCAAACCGGTCAAACCTCTCCGCCCAAACATGGAATCCGTCCCGCACATCAACCAGTTGAGCTGAAATTCGGATCTTGTTGCCGGCCTTGCGAACGCTCCCCTGAAGCACATATTTTACGCGCAGGGTCTCGCCCACCGAGCGTATGTTGACTTCTTTGTTCCGAAACGGGAGAACGTCTGTCCGGGGAATGATCTTCAGCTCTTTGACTCTTGACAGGTCCGTGATAATATCTTCCGTGATACCCGCACAGAAATAGTCCCCCTCCTTTTCAGAGCTCATGTTCTCAAAATACAGAACAGCAATCGACTTCTCAGGAGCAGCCTGAGTCCGAGGCGCCGCCGCCGTGTTCAATCCAGAGATGATCTCTTTCGCAGAAGAAATCCTCTTCAATCGATTCTTCTGAAGAACCCCTGAGAGCAGAACCTTCAGGTTCTCAGGAACATCCGAGCGGCAGGCTTCAAGGCTCTCCGGTTCCGTATTCAAGATCTGATACATGACCGCGGCTTCATGTGCCCCCTGAAACGGGATGTGTCCAGCAAGCATTTCATAGAGCACGGCCCCGAACGACCAGAGGTCCGTCCGGTGGTCAACTTCCTCACCCAATATCTGTTCAGGGGATGTGTACGCGAGGGTCCCTACCGTGCTTCCTGCTTTTGTCAGGGCAACGCCACCTCTCAACTTGGCCAGCCCGAAGTCCATGATCTTGACACGACCGTCCCGCGTGATCATGATATTGTCGGACTTGATATCCCGGTGGATGATGCCTCTCTCATGCGCTGCACCCAGAGCATCAGCGATTTGCACTCCCCAATCCACAACTTGCGCTACGGACAGCCTTTTTCCATCACCCGCCGATGATTCGATGCGGGACTTCAGCGTCTCACCCTCAATAAACTCCATCGAGATGAATGGTTGTCCGTCAATTTCTTCGATCTCATAGATTGTGGCAACATGGGGATGGTTGAGTGCCGATGCGGCCTTGGCTTCCTGGATGAGACGGAGCCGATCGTTCTCTGAGGATGAGTGTCTCGGAGGGAGGAATTTCAGCGCTACGACGCGGTCAAGGTTGGTGTCCTGGGCTTTGTAGACGACGCCCATACCTCCTTCGCCGAGCTTTTCCAAAATATTGTAGTGCGAAACGGTCTGTTTGATCGAGGTTGGTCCGTTCAATATGAAGTCTGTGCCCTAGCCTGATATTCAACACCACAACTCCCATCCTGGTTCCTGTTGTGGGATTCCTTAACCGTTCTTGTCAAGGGAGCAAAAAGAGGCATTTGCTGTGTTTCTGTTCTTATCGCCTTTCATGGCGGGGCCTGGCACGTTTGCGATGGTTGGACGCTTCGCCCGGCTCAATTATTTGGTAGCTGCGTGCGGAATTCATCGACCTTCAAACCGATCTGCTCCATCGGTATTCGCTTGAACCCCAGCTTGTACACCTGCGAATCCTCCCTGAGCTGGAGATTACCGTGCTTGAGATCGACGAATCCAGGATCTTTGTCGGTCAAAACATTTCCGCGCTTCTCAAGCTCTGCAGTGATCTCCTTGTCACCAAAACGATACACGGCTGCGTATCCGATATTGTAGGGATCGTAACCCGGCGTCCATTTTTTGGTCAGGACCAGCACGATTGAATCAGCGATGAGATTCTTCTCAACGACCGTGTGCGTAAGTCCGAGTTCCTCGGAGAGGTCGAGCCATGTTCCGCCGCAGCTGACATTATTGATGACCCTGTTCCCATACGGGAGCCCCTTGTCAGGCTGATCCAGATACGTCGGCAGCTTTGGATATCGGGTGCTGTAGGGAGGATTCTTGTAGTTGATCTCACTAAGCTTCTCAACCAGCCGCCACGGCCCGCCAGGTTCAAAGTACTGCTTGTGCGGCCAGATATAAATCCCAACCGAGGGATGGCAGTTGACGAAAACATTGTTTTGAACGAGATTGTCCCGGCCGCTGTTGAAGAAGATGCCGAGGTCAACATTCTTGAAGACGTTTCCGAAAATCGTTGTGTTCGAGCCGGGAAGATCCAGATACACCGCACGAAATTCCCCTACGCCGCGCGCATGAGCATCGTGGATATAGTTGTAGCGGATCATCGTCCCCTGCTCGGAGTAGTCGGCACCCGTGTTAACGCCGCCGACGTCCCCGGACTCGCGTGCGACATCGAAGATTTCGTTGAACTCGATCACGTGCTCATTACCGTAGTACTGGATTCCGGAGAATGGCGCATCGTGAATCAGGTTGTGGGCAATAGTATTGCCCACACCTTCGCACCAAACTGCGCCGCTAAAGGCTTGCGTTATCTGGCCATATCCATGAATGTGATTGTTCGTCACCGAGTGGCCGCCCGGAGTCAGAGTTTTACGGTCTCCCCCGCGAATCTTGATCGCATGCGCTCCAACATCGTACACATCGCAACTTTGCACGGCGTTGGCTGTTCCGCCGTCGATGATCACTGCGGCTTCATTGCCGATATCCCGCACCACACACCCGGCAAGACGATTATGGGTACCACTAACAATCTTGATGGCGGTTGTCCGTGAACACTCGAATGTCAGTTTCTGCACCGTGATGTATGATGCGTTGTCAATCGTGATCATCGGTTCCTTGAGCGTAGACACAATCACATCGCCGTCGACAAGCGGGCCCGGAGGAAGAAAGTACAGGAGTCCGTTCGTGGCATCGACGTACCACTCGCCAGGAGCATCGAGCTCTTCGAGAACATTGAAAAAGTAGTAGCGCTGCCCTTGTATGTAACCGTAATAATGGTGAGGGGAAACCGGATAGATCGATCGGGTGGCCGCGTCGATTCGCGAGACTTTTTGATACGCATCTCTCCAATCCCATGCGAAGTATCCATGCATCCAGATATCGCCGCTCTCTTTCCAACCACCGGGCCGATCGCCGCTGTAGGCAAAGCGGCCATAGTGCCTTCCCCCCGGTTGGCCGAATCGAATCACCTTTTTGTCCCCGGCGTTAATAAGGGAGTCCCCGCTTTGAGGGACATCAGCGATCGAGAGCCATCCCTCGTTCGGATATCGGGCAATGCGCATGCGGTCTCCTTTGAAGTAGAGATCCATGCCGTTTGGAATCGTCCCGTAATCAGAGATTCCCTGGTGCTTCAAATCGACGACGAGCACTTTGCCTCGAACCTCTGCAGGAAGTCTTGCGAGAACTCCTGGATCAGTAACGAGTGCAAACCCCCTCACAACGCTTCCTCCAACCAGTCGGACAGTTTCACATTCGTACCCACTCCAAACGATCGAGGCATCGGGAGTTCCGGAATCCATTGAATCGAGCCGAAGTGTACGGGTTATAGGATAGACTCCGCCGCGCAAGAACACACTCATCTGGTCACGAATTCCACTCTTCTTCACCTCGCGCACGGCAGAGCGAGCGCGTTCTAAGGTTGCAAAAGGTCCATCGCTTTTCTGTGCATTTGGCGAGGGCAGCCTTCCGGACCACGCATCGTTCCCGGAGACAGAGACATAGAACACGAGCCGGCCTTTCTCCGCTCGAGCTGGTGCAAGTCCAAGAAGCAGAGAGACAAGAACAAGAGTGAGAAGTCGTTTCATGGGATTTGTCGGGACGTGTAGTTGAATGGTGACGAGGATTGTTCGGTTGTCAGATGCAGTCTCAAGGACGGTGTCATCGCTGGACGGTGCTTGAGAAAGGGGTAGGCAAACATAGCCCTTTGGGCTTTGAAAATCAACACACTTCACGCGACCTCAGGCGGCAGCGGGTCGCTTTGTCGCGTATTGATATTGGTGACGGCGGGAGTTAACTTGCTCATACCCCGGATTCTTGATGAGCTTGAAACGTGCGCGCTTCAGATAATTGGAACGGGGGAGGACAATGAAAAATCCGAATTGCTTGTCGGCTCTGAGTTCGATCCTGCTCAGCCTCGTTTCTCCCGGCTGCGAGGATTTAGGCGTCCCACCCCACATCCTTCCGTCAGTGATTTCCTTCAGTGCCGGTCCCAAGACTATTTCTCAGGGACAATCCGTGCAGTTCAAACTGCGTGCAGCAGCGGAATTGGGGCTTGCACGCGGGATTATCGATTTTCGCGACGGCACGAAGACAGATACGCTCATCCTTTCCGGGACGCAAGACTCGGCTCATACCTCACACGCCTACTTGGTTTCAGGGATCTTCAAACCTACTCTTACGCTTGAAGACGCGTCGGGGCGCAAAGCAATGGCCTCCGATTCAATCTATGTCCTGATGAATCAGCTGCCACAGATCATCGGCGGTCTGTATGGTACTGAAGGCTCCATCTCCCGTGCCTCCAAGAAAGGTCTGGCATATGACTCGGAAGGAGACTCCCTAACGATTTCGGTTTCCCCGATAAGTCCCGGCCTGGTCTTCCGGCTAAATGCGAGCACTGATTCGGTCATCTATTATCTCACCAATCGCGATGACAATGGACCGAAGCAGGGGAAAATTACGGTTGTTGACCAGATGAATCGGACCGTGGAGAAGGTCATCAACATTGTGTTCGATGCTCTTGATGATATCAGCGGACGAGTGCGTGACCGGTTTGAGGAGACATACCTCGCCGGATACAGGCCGGTCGCGGTGATGCAGGGTCCTTTCACCGGTTGGGTGTCGGTTACATCCGGCATGGATATTGTAAAAGTGCCTGTCGATGCCGATGGCAAGTACACATTTCCTAAGCTCGCCGTGGAAAAGCACACGATTCGTGCGTTCATCACAAACGGAAGGGATTCGAGTTTTGTCGCGACCTGTCAAGTCGCCCCCGGAGATCGGACGTTCGACATCAGCGTCGAGACAAACGCCGGCACCGGCATGCCCCTCCACAGATTGCTCTTGCTCTATAAGACAGTCAACTTCACCAGGAACCTCTCAGGGTCCAGCGCTCTGGTGGGAAGCGATCTGAAGACCGGAGCGTCCAACTACAAGTACTACCTCGTTGGGAAAAGCATAACGACGCCATGGTTAAATACGAAAAAGCTTACCCCTGAACAGCAGAGTTGGCTCGAAGATGAAATCCAGACTCGATGCTTAGCGCATCTGCCTCCTGCAAACCGCCCTCGAATCGTCAAAGGCGGTCCGAACGATACGCTCCCTGTCGGAGAACCGGCTTCGCCTTACTTTGATCGGGTAGCGGCACCTTACATGGGCTGCATGATTGTCTATGCGAATCATGACCACTGGAGAAATGATCTCACTATTTGGGATGTGATTTACGATCCAATATATGATTATGCCCGCATGGCTCTCGACGGGGGCGATGCGCCCACCCCACCATATGGTTTTTCTGTGACAGCTCTCGTGCAGATGGTTGGCAAAACCATCTCGGGCAATGGATCCATGCTGGACCCGTATTACAACGATAAGACCACAAGGGCGGAAAACTCTGTACTAGTTGTCCCATCCATCGCAGACATGAAGCTCGACTGGCAGGTGGTTTTCGAAAAACCTGGTCTCTTCAACCCTGTCGAAGCGAAGTACTTCGGAATGCCTGAAGAGCATCCTTAAGATGCAGAACTCCCTCCACATTTCTGATCTGCGATGGTTCGACTCCTGCCGGTCAGGCTAGTTTCACCGGGCAGTCGCTCACCGCAAGTGTTTCAATTTATGATTTGAGACTTGCGAGTTGTGACGCGTGAGTGAGGGTCACATCTTTCCAATGAACAATCGGCACTCGGAAGTTGCAAATCCCCGATAGCCTCATCCTTCCCGATTTCCTTTTCGTTCACCAGCCTTCTAAGCACTCTGCCCGCCTGCACTAACGACAATCTCGTAGCTGCTCTCGATGATAAAGACTCCAGAGGTTTGCTATTGAGGTGATGGAGGTCTAGATTAAAAGAACAGCCGGTCTGCGATCGTTTGGGCCCGGAGGAGCGAGAGGAGCACTATGAGCGTCTATAGAATGTCGGGTCCGGGACTTTACAACTCACACCATCAACTCGTTGCGACATCAAAGGGGGAAAGCCTTTTTGACGCCGACAATCAGAGAGTCGGTTTCATCAGGGGGAACAGCCTCTTTGACTCCCAAGAGAGAATCATGATGAGCGTCCGCGGCTCGGACATCTTCGATGCAGCCGACAAGAAGGTCGCCTCCATTTCGGAAGTGAAGAAGTCCATACAGGGGACTATGGAAGAAATGATGTCCACCGCCATGTGGTATTGCTTCATTCGCTGACGCCTCACCGCTCCAAAGCTTGGACCCCAGTTGTCCCGAATTCATTGCCCAGTATCACAACCCAACGTTCGCTGCAGCCAGAAAGAGGAGCAGGTCACACCTTGAGCGCCTGTCCCGTTTTTTTGGGATCCCGCCTCTGTGAATGATCATGGTGGCGGGAAAAGCGGGACCACACAACGCGACCCGCCTCGATAGGTCATATAGGGTGGGCGGGGAGCGAGTGTCGAAGGGTGCTCTGAGCTGGCCGGGTGAAACGGATTTGTTTCGCTTGTCATCCCCTCATGTTTTAAGAGGGGATCCATGAGGTGAATTGAACCGGACTTTACCAGAGCTTCTTCAGCCATCGACTGAAGTCGACGGCTGCATCAAATGCGAAACCCCGGAGGGGTTTGAACAATCAATGGAGCCGTTCGTTTTAACGAACGGCGAAGATGAATTGCCTGAGAAGGCTGGCTCGGGTCATCCTTCAGGCTGTGTCTCATTGTTTGTCCCACACCTTCGAGCCATTGAATAGCAACGTGTCCTGCCCACCGCACGGTGAACAGGACACGTCTTGTTTTTCCCAACAATGACGATATGGCTTGCAAGACAGCCTCGGCTGAAGGTTGTCGCTGCCCGCCATGCGTTGCGTGTCACCTCATATCATATCGCAGAAAAACCACAAACGCGGCAACAAAAGCGAACACGTTGAACAGTGCGAGCAATCCGAGGTCGAAGAGCGCCCCGGTGACAGAGGTGCCAAACGAGTAGTCGGGGTCTTTGAATTTTGGCATCTCGGAGATATCGATCTTCTGCTGGGGTGGTCCTGTCATGGACCCCGTTGTCGATCCCCGGCCCGTCGAGACCCTCATCTGGAATCCCCCTCCGCCTTTTTTCTGAACGTAATCCGTGTACTGCACTTTATATTGCTTCATCGCATCTTCATAACGCTTTTTCATGCCGACGTCGGTTCCTCCCAGCTTCATCGTTGCCAGTTGGAACTGGGATGCGGGCGAGATCTTTGCAAGTGAGAAGGCGAGGAGTTCCTGCCGGCTTTTCTGATTGTAGTAGTCTTCATAGATGCGGGCAGAATAGTCGGTAATTCCCTGCTCCATCTCTTTCCTTTTTGCTTCGTTCTCTGTTTGAAATGCCGCGATCGCCGGTTGCCGCTCTTCAGGTTTCATGTCCGCCATGGACTTGAACCGCGCGCGCGAGCGTTTCGTCATGTCGTTGAAGAACTCAATCCGCGCCTGCGTGTTGTAGCTCGTCAGTCGGCTTTCGATCTCATCGACCGTCGGAACCGGCATCGCACGGCCGGCCAGCATCGTCGCGGCCTTGGGTACGATGAGAACGGCACAGATCCAGATAACGAGCAGGACCAGGAATGAAACGCTGGATCGATGGGTCATTGCCGAAACGAAGACTCCCAGCAGCATGAAGCAGGTTGCGTACAATACCGAGGCCAGAAAAAAGAACCCATATCTCCCCCAGCCCGAGCCATTGAGATCGACGCCCATGAGAATGATCAGAAGAGCTCCGATCAGGAATGAGATGAGCACCGGGGCGAGAATGGCGAACCAACTTCCGATGAGCTTCCCGATGATATACTCGGCCTTCGAAATCCCGTTGGCAAAGACAAGCTTGAGAGTGCCGCTTTCTTTCTCCCCGTTGATGGAATTGTAGGTGAACAAGACCGCGATCAGACTCAGAACAATCAGTATGACGAACGTTGGGTCGAGGAATTGAAACGCCGCCAGCATCGGGTCGTCGGAGTATTCACTTCGCACAAGCCGCACATCGCGTCCCGATCCGATGTCGGAGTAACGCCCGATATCACTGTTGACGCCATTGGAGAGAATCTCCATTGCATCGGGCTTTCGCCAGGCGGAGTTCGTTACGGTCATCCAGTTGCTCTGCTGAGAGGCGAGGTCCAGCATCATCTGCACACCTTGTTCGTACTGTGAGGCCCGTGCCTTGTAGTGCGTGATGCCCATCCAGATACTCATCACGAGCAACAACATGCTGACGCCTGCGGCAACGAGGAATCGAGTACTCTGAAGATGGTCCCTCAATTCTTTTTCAGCAATCATTTTCCACATACGATCGTATCCTTCCGTTGAGCGAAAACAAGTACCTGTGAGCGCAGGGCGCTCAGCGCAAATCGAACTTGAGAAATGCTGCGAACGCACCGCCGAAGAAGACCGCGTTCAGAATCACGAGCAGTCCCATATCGAACAAAGAGGCAGCGATCGTGTCACCGAGGCCTCGCGGCTGCTCGACAAATTCCGGAATCTCGGACGGGTTCAATTGCTTCTGTTTTTCTTCCTGATCATTCTGACCACCGGAGAACCGCCGAATGACGATCCGGAAGTAGTCGGCCGACGATCCTGTTTTCTTGCGCATGGTTTCTGCGAATGCCTCCCGGTACCGGCTCAATTGCTGCATGTACCGGAATTTCATTCCCACATCTGTCCCTGCGATGTTCATCGCTGCAATCTGGAAGATGGCAGTCGGCGATACCCTGGAAATACCGAAGGCCCATCTTTCTTGCCAGTCTTTCTTGTTGCGCCAGTCTTCGTCCAATCTGCTGTAGAATTCCGCCCGTGCATCCTCCGAGACCTTTTGCATACTGTCCTGAAATGCAGCCATGGAATTCACGAAGCCGGAATCACTGAAACTGGCGCTCGATTTCATGCGAGAGCTGAACCATTGCTGCGTCACCTCCAGCCATTTCTGACGCTGGTCGGCACTGAATTTTCTCTTCTGCGTTTCCACTGCATCGATGCTCGGAACGGAAGCGATTTGCGAAGCGAGCAAGACGCTCCCCTTCGGAATGATGAGGACTGAGAAGATCCACACGACGAGGGAAAGCAGAAAGGAAACACTCGATCGCGCTACCATCGCCGAGATCATGATACTCAGCGTCAGGAACACGCCGAAGCAGAGAAGTCCTGCGACGATGACCATACCAAGGCGCACCCACTCGAGGCCGCTCATCGGAATCCCGAAGCCGAGGAGCATGAGACATCCAATAAGCAAGGGGACAAGAAGCGGAACTCCCAAGGCGAGGACGCTCCCAAGAAGCTTACTCAGGATAAAACTCGCGCGGGAGACTCTGTTCGAGAACACCAGTTTGAGTGTCCCCGCCTCCTTTTCACCGTTGATGGCATCGTAGCCGAACAGAATGGCGAAGAGGCTGAAGACGATAACAAAGACGAAATTGAGGTCGAGGAACCGGAATACGGCAAAGAGCGGATCGGCGCTAAACCGACTATTGATAAGGTTCAGCTCTCCGGATGACTTCATGTCGGTTGTGCGGCCCACATCGTTGGTGACTCCATTCACCAGGATTTCCAGCGGCTGGGGTTTTCGGAACACGCGGTCCTGGATTTGTCGCCAATCTGTCTGCGCCGCGATGTTCGCAGCATTGGTGGTCTTCGCATTCTCGTATTCATGGATACTTTCCTGATAGTTGCGAATACCCACATAGAAGCTGAGCAGGACGAGAACAGCTGCGGCAGCAAAGGTGATGGCGAACTTTGTCGAGTAGATGATATCGCGGAGTTCTTTTTCAAGAAGGATTTTTAGCATTGCTGTACCTTCATATTCTTCAATGGATCGATGGACGCATCAGGGGTTGGAGAATCAAGCAGCAACCTTGCCCTGGATATAATCGAGATACAGCTTCTCGAGGTTTTCGTGCTCCAACTCCGCTTTGGTTTTGACAGCCAAGAGTTTCCCCTCACTCATGATGCCCACCGTATCGGAAATTTCTTTCGCGCGGAAAATGTCGTGCGTGCTGATGAGAATCGCCCGACCCTGTGCCCGGAGTTTATGCAGAATGGCCAGGAACTCGTTGGCAGCTTTCGGATCTAGTCCGCTTGTCGGCTCATCCAGAATGATCGCCGGAGCTTCTTTGACAATGGTGATAGCGAGACCGACTTTCTGGCGCATCCCCTTTGAAAAGCCCTTGAGCCGCTGTTCGAATGCCTTTTCCTGCAGACCGACCTGTCGAAGGACATTGTAGTAGTCTTCCCGCTTGAGATTGTTCTTTCCCCCCAGGCGGGCAAAGAAGTCGAGATTTTGCCGCGCGGTAAAGTTCGGATAAAGCATCACCACGTCGGAGAGATACGCCACGTGCTGTTTGGCGGCGAGCGGATCCTTCGTGACATCAATCCCGTTGATGAAGGGGATTCCCTCAGTGGGATTCAGGAATCCCAGAAAGAGGTTGATGGTCGTCGTCTTCCCTGCTCCGTTGTCACCAAGAAGACAGAAGATCTCTCCTGCCTTGACGGAAAACGAGACATGATCGAGTGCGCACAGGCCATCTTCATACACCTTGGTGAGCTTCTGCGCTTCCAGAATGTTGGGTTGATCCATGAGGGTTCCTCAATTGATGACAATGAGTTATGAAACTATAACGAGAATCAAGAAATGTCACGCAAAGTCGCCAAGACGCAAAGGATGGAATGAGATTGGGTCAATCCTCGCGAAGGCCATTGACAACACGAGAAATTCCGCGTTTGATGAGTGCATCTCCAAAATTAATCAGAAGACCTAGGCGTTTGTCGGCCAAACGCAGGTAAGTTAACAACTGCTTCTTGTGAACCGGAGCAACTTCTTCCACTGATTTCAACTCAACTATCACTTTCTCTTCAACGATCAGATCCGTCCGAAATCCCTCATCCAACATCACCGATTCATAAACCACAGGGAGCACTTGTTGACGGGAAACCATCAGACCTCGTTTCTTCAACTCATACTCTAAGGTGGCTTCATAGACCGATTCGAGTAGACCCGGGCCGAGAGTTATGTGAACCTTATATGCGGCATCTACGATGATTGTGGCAATCTCGTTCTCAGACATACATATTTTCTAATCTATCTTTGCGCCTCTGCGTCTTTGCGTGAGATTGTCTTATCTTTTCGTTAAACGGATCCCAAACACCACAATTCCGATGACCAATCCGACGATCAATATGATGATGGCCGCGGTCCCGAAGATGCTCGCTTTCGCGGTAACCTGGATGCTCACGGTCTTTGGTTCCGCCTCGAGCGGCTGATTATCCGAACGTCCGGAGATCCGGATGCGGATGTCATATTTCCCGACCCCAACATCCGGGGCCGGTTTGAACGTGAAGCTGATTCGTCGTTCCGCCGAAGGATCGAGCCGATCGATGGTGTTGGGATCGATCACTTTTGTCCAGTTCAAGGGAAGATCTGCATCGATGCGGACATTGTCGAGCCAACGTGAGCCCTCGTTCACGATATCCAGGGTCATCGACACGGTTTGATCCGGATTGATCTCATAGTAGAGCTGCTGCGCCCTGATCTGGAATTGTCCGATACCGCGGGGGACGAGTTCCAACTGCGCAAATCCAATCCCCAGGTTGCGTACCTGCTCCTCCGACATCGTCTTGGAGCGGTCGATCCGGATGCCGCTTTTCTGCGGGATGGCAAGGACGAAAAACTTAATGGGCTGGTCGATCTTGAGTTCATCGTTTGCACGGGCAGGCAAAAGCACGTTGAGTGACACGTCCTTCGTGTTTACCCCTTCCGTGTATTTCACTTGAGTCAGTCGGGCCTGAGTCACAGGATCAAGGAAATAGACATTCAACTGAAGCGGAAGATTGGCCACCTCAAGACGAAACGTATTTTCCGTGCTGGAAAAGAGCTCCATCCTCATGCGGTACGTTGCCGTGGAGGCGAGCGGAGCTTCCTGGCTGAATTGTTCTGTCACGATCGCCACACGGTTAGACGCCGCGTCCTTCTGGAAATAGATCTTCTTTGAGTCCTGGTTTTGCGAGTAGATCAGCCGCACCGTTGCGACGTCGACATCCTGCAACAATGTGAACTCGATCGTCGGATTCTCACCAACCTTGAGGACCTCGATCTTGATCTCATACGGCTGACTGATGATCGCTCCCTGGTCGTTCAGCAGGGCGACGTAGACGTCCGTGATCACGTCGGGCTGGACCAGCGAATACAGACCCTCCTCGATGTTGAGGATGCGCTTGATTTCGTTCGTGCCGCTCGTCATGTTCGCCAGTGTGATTTTCACTCGACGTTGTCCATTCGGAAGCTGAGACTTCACTGCCTTCTGGATGGCGATATAGCGTCGCTCATAGATCACTGCGAGAAACGATTGCTGGTAGTTCACCTCGGCATCGCGAAACGTATTCTCAACCCGCCCGAGATCAGATTTCGAGACGAGGCCTCTCTCGAACAACGATTTCTGACGCTCGAATTCGGCTTTTGAGATGTTATAGGTGTCGAGTGCCCTCTTTAAGCCGAGGAGCTTATACTGGTCATCACGAGGATTATAGTAGGTCCCTTGCTGCGAGAATAGCGCAATGGGTGCTGCGAAGAGAAGGAGGATCGAGAGAAATAGGATGACGTACTTCATAGGGTTTGCCGGGGAACTGGACGTTGGAATGAGGAAGACGAGATCATTTTCTTTGACGGGAAAAGGCGGTGATTGTTCCACTCAGAGAGATGAGCGAGCGTGGAAGCATCTCAGGAATTGGACGACTTCAGACGGTGCGACTCAAGGTAGAAAGAAATAAATGAATTCCCAACCGGATTGTCAGAGGAACCGTTGTAATCGGTCAAAACCGGCGTGATGTGTCATTTTCACGCGGTCTCAGGAGTCTGTTCCCGCCACCAACACGCGTTGAAGCTCAGAGACATATTCTACTGTGATCGTGTCGAACCGGTAATGCCGAACAAGTCATATGGTTTCTTGCTAAAACTATCATTCAGCAAAAAGACTGTGAGGCAGATGCATGCGAAAAATCCGGCAACGATCAGTAACTGCACCTGTGATGTTTTTTGAATTTCTTGTTTTGATTTTACATCACAGACTTCACCAGGGCAGTATTGAGCCTTTTCTTTATAGAACACCGAATAGAACTTGCATCCTAAACAGATCCCAAACACAGATTCAAAGAACAAGAATATCAGGCAAATCAGGCAGGTAATACCTGTTATTGGACTGAATGCATTTACCAACACGAGATGAATAAACATGATGCTTGCCAAGACTATGCCTATGCTCCAGGCAAACTTTTTTTGTTGAGCTCCAACATATTCGGGGACTTGATTTCCAACAATCAAACGCCCAATGATCAATGAAGGAGAAAACTTGGGATTGACAAAAACACGTACGATAAAATCCACAAGGAACATCACTATGACATATTTTATCAGTAAGAAGTCTCCCTTAAACAGAATAAGCATCAAAGAGATGAGCATGACGAGAAACACGATTCCTGCTGATGCCCTAATTTCCCTTTCATTCAAGACAGGAATGCTATAGCCCTCTACATGTTCTCCGAATTGTATCACTTTGTTCATTTTACACTCCCCTTTTTGTTCCCCAGTATGACGCATTTGTATCGTGTTAGTTACAGTAAAGCACCGAATTCTTCAATGCCCATTACTCCTGCAACCATGGCGTTTGTCGCTCGTGGCTTTCCTCAACGACACACCGGTTCCTTTCGGCACGTACGAGAAAGCCCCAGTTAATCAAGGTTTTTGGACCGGTAAGAACCGGATACAAAATGGATACACGACAGGCACAGGATCGCCGCTCGGTGTCAGGTGCCCGCTCTTTTCATCGACTTTAAAAACCACGGCATTATCACTGTCATGATTGGTGACAATGATCCATTTGTTGGTGGGATCGAATGCAAAGTTACGCGGTGAACGTCCCCGTGTTGGAATATGTTCAAGTAATGAAATTGTCCCGGTGAGATCATCGATTGCAAAAACAGCTAAACTTTCGTGACCACGGTTTGAGGCATAGAGAAACTTCCCGTTCGGATGGACTTCAATTTCGGCGCACGCATTCTTTTCTTTATAATTTGGCGGAAGTGTCGACGAGGTCTGTAATTCCGTCAGCACTCCTGGTGCAGAATTCCAGGCAAAGCTCGTGATCGTGCATGCCATCTCGTTAATGATGTACACAAATTTACCGTTTGGATGAAACGCTATGTGACGCGGGCCGGAGCCGGGAGAGAGTTGAACAAATGGCGGATCGTTCTGGGTCAGGGCGCCCGTCTCTTGGTTGAATCGATGGACGAACACCCTGTCAAGTCCGAGATCGGCAACGAGTGCAAAGCGATTGGTGGGATCGAGCTTGACAGAATGAGCATACGGTTGCGTCTGACGCACGGTGTCGACACTTCTACCGGTGTGTTTGATGTTCGCCGTTATCTCGCCAAGGCTGCCATCCGGTTTCAATGCAATAACAGTAACACTGCCCCCCTTATAGTTTGCGACGAGCACGAATCGTCCTGAAGCGTCCATCCAGACATAGCTTGGATCTGCGCCGCCGCTCGATTGCTGATTGAGCAATGTGAGGATTCCCTTTTTTGGATCGATACTGTACGCACTCATCGTTTGACCGGTGTATCCCTTTGCAAAATCATTGGAGTTGCAAACGTACAAATGTTTGCCGTCGGGATGAAGAATAAAAAATGCCGGCGCCGGCGCTTCGACGACGAATTCCGGTTTTGTTAACACACCCGTCTCAGAATTAAAATGCGCGACCGAAATTCCTTTTTGAGAACCAACAGAATGTGTTCCGAAGAATACCAGGTTATCCTGAGCAAGAGCTGATTGTGGCGAAAGCCATAGCATGATGACCATAAACTCAATACACAAGAACAATTTTTGAATGAATGACATAAATTCTCCTGCCTATCCTACTTCACCACCAACGCCGCTGCCCGGCTCTTCACGGAGCTCGAGCCATTCTTGACAGTGACGGAATAGGTCGCGGCATCGCCCGCACGAACGTGTTCTATTCTCAGCGTCGCATCCGTCGCGCCGCTGATGGCAGTGCCGGACTTGAACCATTGATAGGTCGCAGCCGGAATTGCCGCCACCTTGATATTGAAGATTGCCGTTTGCCCCGTCGCTGCAGTTACCGCTTCTGGTTGCGACAAGATGAGTGGTGCCATCGAAGGTGTCCAGCCGCCAAGCACATAAATGGGATTGCTGTAGTTGGCGATGATCTCAGCGTCTTTCTCTTTCGTCAGTTGTCTGGAAAGGGGACGCCGATGGCTCACGTCAACAGGTTTGCCGTCGCTGATGCCCGTGCTGTTGTACTCCCAATAATGAACGTTCGCTGTGTCACCGCCCACCGGACCCCACCCCTCGCGGCTTATGCCCGCAAGGGTGCAATTGATCAACACCGCTTCACAGTATGGATAGGTTTTGCCGTGGTTCGTTGGCGCTCGGGCGATTTCAGTCTCCCTTCCCGTTGTGGTTTGGAACCTGCAATTCAAAAACACATTTCCGTGATTAGCGGATGTGTTGCGTATCCACATATAAGTACCGCCGTGAGAGATCATCTCGCAATGGTCAAAAAACGCTGGCCCCCGGCCAAGGACAATATCTCCGTCGCCTGTAATTCGGGAGTCGGTCAGGTAAACCGATCCGTTCACTTGCAAGGCATCGCCCGAACCTTCGACGTTAACGTTGCTAACGATATTCTCCCCGCCAACCAGAAGCAGTCCTTCGGCCTGACCTCGCAGCGTGGTTTTGATCGTGAGGTTGACGAGGTGAATCCCATTTGAATGATCTCCCATGAACGCAGCGCGACGGGATGGAAAGGTACCCGGCATCTCATTGGTGGCTACGTTCAACGGATGCGGGTTGAAGACTTCATTGTTGGCATAGCATACAATGACTTTATCGCGGTCCTCCCCGAGGAACGTAATGTTGGTCTTGTTGCGGAAATATACGATCTCCTCATACGTGCCATTCTTGATGAATACAGTTACGCGATCAGGATTTCTATCGGGGATAAAATCGATTGCTCCCTGCACGGTGTTAAAATCGCCTGTACCGTCGCCGCAGACCACGAGCCATTCGGCGTTGGCGAGTGGCGGTGCTTTTTTGGTTGTGAAGGTCCACCCCATTTTCCCCGGAATCCCCGAAAAGCTGCTGTCAGTCAGTGTCAGCACTCCGGGATCGATCTGCACATAGTAGGTTTTGCCATAGTCCAAAAGATTGTTGTGAAGGTATATCGTCGCTACGTTGTCGTGAATGATCACCGGGAAGAAGTGAAACGCATCGGTGAAACCCCCTATGATCGTGAGCTGATAAGTGGCCGGCGTAGGGAGCGCGACTCCAGATGGAGTTCCTGGTTTCGTGTTCGCATTGGTGAAATGGCCGGTAATGTATTCGTAAGGAGTCGGAGAATAAGGCGGTACCGGCGGGACCTGAATGGCGGTTGTCGGGCCGGGCGGGATGCTCAGGTCGAGGAGGTCAACCAGCCGATTGTCTGCTGCATCATAGATGCGAATCTGCCCCGAAGTCCCTAATGTCGGTTTGCTGGGGAAAATGAGCAACAGATGCGTGTCTGGATTGACTCCCGTTGCCTTGTGCGCGGGAAGACATGAAGGTGGTTGGTGGGGGACTTCTTTCTGTGCAAAAAGCGAACTGCACAGAACGAACAAGGCCGCGATCACAATATATCGTTTCATAGTCAAGCCATTCTGTCGAAGGAAAGCACGGTAAGCCGGAGACTCACTGTCGTTGCGATGCCTGCTGGTGCAACCAAGGCCATTGAATCCATTATTCTGGCTGCTTCTTGGTCGGCACATATGTGTAAATGATGGCCTGATTCGGACATGTAATCACGCATTTCTTACATCCCTTACATTGTTCGGCGAAATCAATACGAGCATGTCTGTGCCAACCGAAAAGCACGTCAACCTTTCCGATGACGCCATTGGGACATACTTCAATACACGTCCAACATGCTTTACAAAGATTGCTCTGCAGCAATATGAAATTTGTTTTGTCATGTCTTGGTATCGGACTATGGATGTTCACGATTTTGTTTCTTCTGTCATCATTTATATAAGTGGCGTAGCAGTAGGAACGCATCATCACAACAGAAACTCGCCTTGTTTTTCCTCTGATATACTTTTATCTTGATGTGAGACCTAGGTCAATTGGATACCCGCCCCCGCCAGACCAGAATGGTTACAAGTAGGCGGGCGGGGAGCATCAGACTTCGGATCTGACCCTCGAGCAATTATGGAACCAAATCAGGCAGGTTTTATAGTCTACGTGTTGAGAAGCATAGTCGATCATAAGCGCTACATCGGATACACGAATAATCTCGAACGACGCCTGAAAGAACACAATAGCGGTCATACAAAGTCAACGAAGCTTAGAGCACCTTTCGTTGTCTCATACGAAGAAACAGTGTCGTCGGTTATTGAAGCACGCGCAAGAGAGAAATATTTCAAGACCAGTGCAGGAAGGCGTTTCCTGACGAGCATAGGTAAGTAGCTCCATCGCACCCATAGCTCAATCGCCAAAACGGCCTGCGAGCGTCTTGAGCGAGCAGTCGCCGTTTTGCGCGTCCCGACATCCTGAGCGAGCGTAGCGAGTCGAAGGATCGTCGGGATCTGAACGAAAG
>Ga0182021_10002653_pt1 | contig 20925 bp, 12 predicted proteins | sample 612E3MmetaG_FD_120493 | JGI IMG/M metagenome (GOLD analysis project Ga0182021, IMG submission 120493) | Permafrost microbial communities from Stordalen Mire, Sweden - 612E3M metaG (Illumina Assembly) | ecosystem: Environmental > Terrestrial > Soil > Wetlands > Permafrost | place: Sweden... | reverse complement strand
TTTCATTGCTATTAAGCAAGACATCACCGATCGAAAAAAGCTGCAACAGGAAATACTTCAATCCCAGAAAATACAAAGCATCGGTACGCTTGCCGGCGGCATCGCGCACGACTTCAACAATATCCTCGCTATCATTCTCATTTATGCTTCATTATTAGAGCGACCGGCAGATTTTAGTAGGGAAAAGATATTGGAAAGCAGCCGTGCAATTACTCGAGCGGTGGGTAGGGGCAAAGAACTTGTCCGTCAGATTCTCACTTTTGCAAGAAAAACGGATGTCGTCTTCGAACCGATAAGTATTGTTGATTTGATTCATGAGCTTCTTTCTATGCTCAAAGTAACATTTCCCAAGGTTATCACTTTTGCAGAGAATATCGATGAAGGTATTCCGTTCGTCTCTGCTGATCGTGCACAAATCCATCAGGTGATGTTGAACCTCTATGTCAATGCCCGCGATGCCATGCCGCATGGAGGGACGATCACGATCAAAGTAGAAAAACAAACGAAGGACCAGGTCCAAAAAAGCTTCCCCGCTGCCGAGCAAGATTCATATATCTGTATAAGTATGACCGATACCGGCGAAGGGATGGACAAAGCAATTGTCCCCCGGATTTTTGATCCATTCTTTACCACCAAGGAAATGGGGAAAGGAACAGGGCTTGGTTTGGCCGTTGTCTATGGCGTTCTACAATCCCATCACGGTTACGTCGATGTGGAGAGTGAACGAGGGCATGGCACAACATTCCGGTTCTACTTTCCCGTTCCGCGAGTGAGTGAACATGTGCTCAGCGTTCAGCCTAAACGCGAATCAATTATTGTTGGCGGCACAGAAACAATTTTGCTTGTGGAGGATGAAGAACTTCTCATAGCGTCGGTGTGTCATTTGCTGAAATCAAAAGGGTATAAGGTTTATACAGCGATAGACGGAAAAGAGGCGGTAAAGCTCTACGAACAGCACAAACAGAAAATTGATCTTGTTATCACAGATATGGGTCTTCCGGGATTTACAGGAAAGGATGTATTCAAGAAACTCAGAGAGATGAATCCTGGTGTCAAAGTCGTTCTCGCCAGTGGATTCTTCGAACCAGAAATAAAGTCAGAACTCCTGAAAGCTGAAGCTAATGGGTTTATTCAGAAACCGTATATACCGGATGATATTTTGCGGATCATTCGCGAGGCGTTGGATGCCAAGACCGAATAAATGCGAGTGCAATTTTCATTTCTCAGCAAGCTGATGCTTGATAATGGAATATTACTTACTTATCATTGACATATAATTCTGGAATAAATCAGAAATTAAATGAGAAAGTCGAGACTTTTAACTGGGATTAAAAATAATTACCATACATCATAAGGTGAATTCCAATGGGTTTCAGTGTATTTATCAAAAAAATAATGGAGCGTACAATATGAAAAAGATTCTTATAATTATATTGCTGATGCTGTTTTGCATTGCAATCAGCGTAAACGCTCAACTATCACCTCAGGATGCGATAAAAGCGATGGCCCGGGGTATCAATATGGGCAATACACTTGAATCACCCACCGAAGGCTCTTGGGGAAATCCCGCTGTAACTGCGATCAATTTTGATGACTATAAAAACGCCGGCTTTACTTGCATACGATTACCGATTACATGGGACAAGCATACAGACACTACAGCACCTTATACCATCAATCCGACATGGCTCAACCGTATCGAACAAATTGTTGATTGGGGATTAAGCCGCCACCTGATCATCATCATCAATGCTCATCATGAAGATTGGATAAAAAGTGCATACACTGATAACCATAAAGCGCGTTTTGATAGTATATGGAGCCAGATAGCAACTAGGTTTAAAAATAAATCGGACAGTTTGCTGTTTGAAGTGATAAACGAACCCAACCCGTTATCATTTGCAAATGTAACCGATTTGAATGCAAGAACAATTCAAACAATGCGAAAAACCAATCCGACCCGAATTGTTTTATTTTCAGGTAATATGTGGTCGAATTCATCGGAGCTTGTTGCTGCAGCCATTCCGCAGGACACTTTTCTTATCGGATACTACCATTCCTACGATCCATATCCCTTCGGACTTGTAGGCACGGGTACTTATGGTTCGGATGCCGATATCAATGCGACCACTCAAAAATTTAACCAAGTTACTGCCTGGGGTGCCGCACATAAAATACCGGTAGTATTAAGTGAGTTTGGGTATGTAAGCGCATGTGAATACAATTCACGTATGTGTGCTTATGCTACAGTTGTGGATCAAGCGTTGGCTCATCATGTGGCATTTAATGTTTGGGAAGATGGGGGTGATTTTTATTTTTACAACAGAACGGGGCATACCTGGAGCGAAATAAAAGATATTTTAATCCATACCTATAAAGAATCGCCGAATAAAATTAGAATCAGCGCATATGCCGATACATTGATAAAAATTCAATGGCATAACAGAACCACCGAGAATGACAGTATCATTGTCGAACGCAAAATCGATACCGGTAATTTTGTTTTTTTTGCAAAAATTGCACCCATGGATTCCGTATTTATCGATTCAACAACAAGTACAGGAAAAGCATTCTATTACCGATTGAGGGCGAATCTGAAGGATTCAATCGAAATTCAGTCATATCCGGTTATGATGAGAGTTTTGGCGACTTATCGAGCGCCCTTTACCGGAGTGCCGACACCTATACCCGGAAAAGTCGAAGCTGAAAACTATGACATCGGCGGTGAGGGATTGACCTCACATGATATTGATGGCGTGAATCAAGGCGGCGCCAATTATAGACCCAATGATGGGGTTGATATTGGTGAACATGCAACCGGTCAATATCATGTTGGGTACATAGCTGCAGGAGAATGGCTCGAATATACAATCGACGTTCAACAGAGCGCTACATATACTATGACCGCTTCCGTGGCTTCCGGTGGTTCGGGTGGCGGCCAGTTCAATATTAAATTCAAGAATGGCACCACAAGGACGTTTACGACAGTGTCCACCGGCTCATGGACCAGCTATGCCGATGTATCGAATACATTCAAGTTCGACACGGGCGTGCAGGTCATGCGCGTTAATATGGTCACCGCGGGATTTGATCTGGATTATATCAACTTTTCAAATCCGACTTCTGTCGATCAGGAAAATTCACCGGCACAATTTCAACTGTTTGACAACTACCCGAATCCATTTAATTCTTCTACGACAATCACGTTTACTCTTCCATCAAGATCTTATATAACGCTGAAGATATATGATCTCATTGGAAGAGAAGTAGCGACGATTGTCTCAGGGGAATTGGGGGCAGGCAGATATACTCGGCAATGGAATGCGGCAGGATACTCAAGTGGTGTTTATTTCTATAGATTAGAAGCTGGCAACTTTGTTGATGTGAAAAAGCTTGTGCTAATGAAATAATGCGCCGCTAAATAAAAAGAAATAATGACAATAGAAATCTTTCAACGAAAATCGCCTGCGTTCCTGAAGTGGTCTTTTTGTCTTAAGTCCAATTCTGCGGGATCCTGAAATTCTTGTCGCATCTGGTAGGGTCGAGGAAATGTGGTGACAGCAGGTAAGTATTAGGTTGAGATTTGTTCCAAAGTAAAAATATTCATAATTTGAATCAGGAATTTTGAACTCAGAGAATACTCTTAAGAGTACAGTTTTGGGCTCTTTAACGTTCTCTTAACTACGCCATATAACTATATGTAACTCGAGATCGATGTCTTCCCGGAATGATGTACTTGTAGTGCGATGTGCCGATAACGATGGAGAAAATTTTTTTAAGTTTCCGAGCCCAGTTTCTTGCCAGAATGCACGGCGAAGATTTTGATACAAATCTAAGTGTACGGGTAGGAGCGCAGATGTTGTGAAATTCAATTCGCAAGTTGCAGATTTATTTAATCTCTTGTTTTTTGTGCTCACCCAAAATATTTTAACGAACGAGTATTTTCATTATCACTGTCAGTGGAAATGCCACGTATATGCCTAGAGTTATACTTGTGTTGTCAGGACTACTGTTTTGTTTTGTCAAGCCATCCTTTCCGTACTGCATGGACTTTCATCCTAACAGATGCAGAGCGAACATGAAGTAGGCTTGAAGAAACGACAGGAGGTAACTCCTGTCGCCACTCCAATACAATAGTCCCAAGTGCTTGGAGTTGAAAATAGAAGGAGTCCTCATGATGAAATATTTACGTTCCTTACTAGAGTACACAACAAAATTCTTTGCAAGGTACCCTGCCGTGCTTTCGGGATATATTATATATTGCTACTTGTTCATCTCCATCATGCGTCTTTTCTATAAAGTGAAACATCAGGGTGCAACGTTAACCGATGCCTATGATATTTTCAGCGCACTGCCGTTCATGTGGTTCTTGGCGGTCAGTTTGGTGAAAGTAATCGAGTATCGCACTAAACTTCATCAGAACGAAACACAGCAGTTGGTGCATGAGAAAGAATTACAAATAAAAGATACTCAACTGAAAACCATGCATGAAGTTGTAAAGGGTTTGCAGCATCAGATCAATAACCCGCTTGCCATCATTGCTCTCTTAATTAGTAAAACAAAAAAATCGGTAAAGGATAATCAAGACGCAATCAAGAATATTGAGTCCATTGAACATTCCGCCAATAGTATCGCCCAGGCGCTCGAAGACTTTAAACGGGCAGAGCGCTATGAGACTGACCACATTGGCTCGCTGGAGGGAAAGATCGCTGCAATTCCCAAAGATCAATAAGTTAGAAATAAGCCTCAGAAAGTAATTCCTAACACCACCCCTACGTACCGTCTTGACTTTCATCCTGACGGTGGTAAGGAAGTGTAAAATAACTTAAAGATAACCTCAGAATTTGCTCTGGGGTTATGTATTACAATACGAAAGGCAGAAGCGCTATGGCAAAAATATTGGTTGTTGATGATGAAAAAGATACACTCACTACAATTGAAGCGGTACTCTCCTCGGAAGGACATGAGATTAGATTGGCAGAAGATGGTGTACGAGCATTAGAGTCTGTCAGTAATCATCCGCCCGATGTGATTGTATGTGATATAGAAATGCCGAGGCTCAAAGGATTCGATGTTCTTGCTGAACTGCGGAAGGATCCTGTAACCTCAAAAATTCCAATTATTTTCTTGACTGGCAGAACCGATATCACAGCTTTGGTTCAGTCGATGGAGCTGAATGTCAATGATTTTCTCACAAAGCCATTTACAGTGCAAGAATTGATTGCGGCAGTGAATATCCAATTAAAAAAAAATCGTACAAGAGTCCCATAGATCTGTTGTAAACCTATTGTCGAAACCAGCTTAGAAGGCCGGTGCTTGTAGCGGTCTACCTATGGTTAGACATTGTAGGGATTCCAGAATTCAGTTGTCGTTCATGCTCTCCTAATTGCGCTTTGTCCTACAAAAAGGATTAATCCCTTTTTCATTCTTTCGAGCTATTCCCCCTTTTAAAAATCATCATCATACTTCATTGGTGACAGTTGAAAAGTGTTCCGTACTTGAAGGACAGATAGTCGCGTTGTTGAGGTGTAGGTCAATGGGATAATTTCCCAAACAGGATAATGGTCCAAAAAAAAATATAATATTCCATACTCTCAAAGGGAAGAAATATGCAAGAACTCATTGCAGTAGATGAACCAGAGCAGCTTAATGATGCACGAACCTCTATCCAGATGGTACGAGAGTATGGAGTTCGCGAACTTGATGTGACGCTCATCCGTCCGACTAACTACACGGACGACGGTTATCCGATTAAAACACGTATCGGTGTTATTCGCAGTAACACATTAACCCAGATCGGAACACTTGTCCGCGATCTCGAGAAGGAATCTTTTTTTCATAAAGTCACAATTAACATCCGCAAAATTGATGAAGCGATTGAGTGGATACCCGTGAAGGATATCGTCAAGCGTTCCAAAGTCTCTGGGGTGAAATCAATCGTTATGCTCGTTGGAGTTCAAACAAACCAGTACCCTCGTGCGTTGGATATTGCTTCGCAGTTTCTGCCATGCGGAATCCCGGTATTAATTGGGGGTTTTCATGTAAGCGGTATGCTCGCTATGATCGGTGTTACAGATGATCTTAAGGTCGCAATGTCAAAAGGAATCATTCTTGTTGCCGGAGAGGTCGAAGGAGGTCGGTTGTCTGTTGTTGTAGAAGACGTTCTCAGGGGAAGGGCATTAACACTCTATAATTTTTTAAATCCTACACCCAGTCTCATGGATGTTCCGATGCCATATATTACGAAGGGTGAATTTGATAATTTCGCCTCGCGATTTACAACTATTGATACAGGGCGAGGATGCGTTTTTAACTGCGACTTTTGCACCATTATTAATGTTCAAGGTCGGACAATGCGGTATCGGAATCCAAAACAAGTTGTCGATTTTGTGCGGCAAAGTTATCATGAGGCGGGTGTTTCACATTCCTTCTTCACGGATGACAACACAGCGCGAAATCCTCAATGGCGAGAACTTTTTTCACAACTCATCCACCTGCGAGAAGAAGAAAAGATACCGTTCACGTTCATGATGCAGAGCGATCTTGCAGCGCGGAAAATGCCAGGAGGAGATTTCTTTGAACTCGCAGCACGGGCAGGCTGCAATCAAGTTTTCTTTGGTGTGGAAAGTGTGAACCGAGAGAATCTCCGTTCCAAAGATAAATTTCAGAATCAGGTCTCCGAGTACAAAGACCTGGTTGCTTATTGCCATTCACTCGGCATCTCCTGCCATGCAGGCTATATGCTGGGACTGCCGTTCGATACATCGGCAAGTATCAAACAGGATATTGCAGAACTTCAACGGATGATGTTTGATTCTGCTTCGTTCTACATCCTTGCTCCGCTCCCAGGTTCAAAGGATCACCAGCGGTGGTGGCGGGAGGGGCGATGGATGAGCGATGATTTCAATACGTACGATTCAGCACATGTCGCGGTAGAGCCGGAACGCATGTCTCGTGATGAGCTTATGAAAGCCTACTATAAGGCGTGGGAACAATTCTACTCTACCGAACATATGGTCAACATTCTTAAGATCTGGAGGAATGACCAATACTATTATAGAGAGAAACTGTCTTTCTTTGCCTGGTACCTCTATTCATCAAGAATTGAACGATTACATCCAATGAACTGTGGATTTTGGACAGTACGGCGCCGAAATGATCGCCGAGTTGGTTTTCCCCATGAAGCATTTGCTCCATTTTGGTGGAATCGGTCGAAGGTTCTCGCCTTCCGGTTATGGGGAATAGTGAAACTTTTCTTCCAGCTCGAAGAAGTATGGCTTCAGAGTCGATCAAAAAGCAAAATTGAAGATGCCCTGCATGAATTAACCAGAAAGACAGAACAGGGTATTATAGATTGGCGGGAAATAAAAGTGAAGGAACTCGTATCGTTCTATGCGAAGCTTCACATCGAGATGCCGGAAGTCAAAGTGCCCTCTATTGTGCGCCTCTGGTTCAGGAAGAGGAATCCATTCGCAGGTGCATTTACGAGAACATATGTTCAACATATTTGGCGGCGATGGTATTTGTATCTATGGAATCCATTGAAGTGGGTAGAAGTGTGGTTGTTCGAATGGGTGAATGGTCTTCGATTCCTCGGTCACTTACTTGGTGAGGGAACAGAAAAGAAATTGACCCCATTCTAGAACTTCCTTTGAGTATATCGTCGATGGAAACAGCATATTCTTTTTTGGGGGGAGCTCACAGCAACGTCCGCTTGGTAATGGAGGTGCAGCAGGAGCGGGAAATCTCGTTTAGTCGCTTGCTATACCGAGCTTAAGCGGACCCAATTCTATCGCAGTCATTATCGCTATATTCATTTTTGATACTTGAATAAATCAAAAAAGAATTTTATTTTCTTAACACTAAGAAATACTATGAACACCATTTGAAAAAACCGCTTCTTGTTTTCTTCCTCGCCATCGTCTTTATTATAGGATCTGTTTGGATTCTCAAATCGAACGGATTTTATTATATCGATGAGTGTGCACATTATCTCTATAGCAGGTTTGTTTTGCAGGCATTGCCTCTGACAGTGCAGACTTGGCACAGACCGATACCGCAATGGCTTTTTGCTTTGCCGGCACAACTTGGGCATTCATTTACAATGTTCTTTGCGCTATCGCTCTTGATCTGTCTTCTGTTGGTCACCTACCGGATTGCGAAACTGAAAGGGATACGGCATGCAGAGTGGGTTGTCATACTCGTCGGGCTTCAACCGGTCCTCTTCGATGTTTCGTATGCCTGTATGACAGAATTACCGGCTGCTTTTCTAATCACACTTTCGTATTTGTTTTACCTGAAGGAAAAGCACGGATGGAGTCTGGCGATTGCTTCGGCAGTAATATTGTGCCGGAGTGAAATGTATATATTCGCCGGTTTGATGTTCTTTGTGTACGCTTGGAAACGCGAATGGAAGATACTTCCTCTCGTACTGTTGGGGCCTTTGCTCTGGATTGGATCGACAACAATCATCTCAGGTGATATCATGACATTTTTCAGGGAATGGTCAAAATTTTCAAGTCTGACAAAGTTTATTCCTGGGGTCTCAGTAACGCACTATGTGGAGAACCTGCATACAACTTTCGGATTTGCACAGGTAGCTTTATTTGTTGCAGGCATTGTGTTTATTGCCAGGGCAAAGAGGAGTCCTGACTTTGGAATTCTCTATGGTACGATAGCGATCACACTTATCATTCATACGCTTGCCGGAGCAGAAATATTTCACTGGACTGGTAGCATCGGCGAGTTGCGGTACATCGCAGTCGTAGGGCCGTTCTTCGGGATTGTTTCAGTGTATGGTCTATCGGAGATTTTGAATAGAGTAAAACAACCGGGAGTGCGCATTGTTTTTTCCGTCCTCGTTTTGAGTGTTGTAGTGTTCAATTGCACATTGACGACTCATCCACGGCGGTGGCCAAACTATGACCAGGTTATGATCAATATGACGAAAGCGTTGAGGATTGAATATCCGAACCTAACATTAATGAGTAACAACTCTGTTCCAGCATATGTCATGGATGTGGCGCCATCGGGAGGGCCACATTTTGCATCGTTCAATAAGAAGACGCTCGAGAAGTATCCGGAGTGTCTCATTCTATGGGACCCATTCTCATCGAATTCTATTTTCACACAAACCGAATTGACGAAGAAGGAGATGCTGCAAGATACAACGATAAGAGTGTTGGAAAAATATAACTATTGGAGTGCAGAGTATTTTGTGTTGTATAGGAATAAGCCAAAGGTGACAGTTAGATAGTGTGTATGCCATCAGAGTTACATACATAGAACATGGTTGTCAGCGGGAAATAAAAAAGCACACCTACAATTTCTTTCACATGCGCCTTGTAATGTCACGGAGGAATGCTCTTTCCTACAGCCACGATCAAAATATTCATGGTTTTCAAGATTATTTTAGATTAGTTCCAATTATTCTTTTCTCATCTCGAAATATTCAACCTCTTTTTATTTTTTTCTGTAAAATAAAGTATGCATATCCTTCTTATTAAAGACGGTCTAAAACTTTCAGTCGCCTTTCCATTTTTAATGCGATAATAGGAATATGGAAATCGGTTAGAAGATGTTTCTCAGTCATTGGATCTGATAAAAGACTGTTTAAATTCTGGTTGCGATCGGGGTCAAAAAATATAGATGAGTTTGATCATGATTGTGATTACATATAAATGAGTGAAGGTTTTTACTACTATTATAACCGCCTTTGCACTTGATTTGAATGCGTGCAACCGTTGCCCTAAATTTTTCTTGATCATTATCTTGATTTACTGCGTTTTAATGACATTTCTATTGTGTCTTATTTACCGTCATTTCCGATAAGTTTCTATAAAAAAAAGATTTCTCTTGACAGAATAATAAATATTATTTAAGTTTCTTATGTAATACATCATACATATGACAACTAAGAAAATGTTTATATCTGTCGGAAAAAGAAGTCTTTTAAGCAACATCGTGGTATCTCAAATTGAAAAAACCATTCGATCAAAGGCACTATTACCAGGTGCAAAACTTCCGTCAGAATTAGAGCTTTGCCAGCAATTTGGTGTAAGCCGGACGGCAGTTCGTGAAGCACTCCGTACGTTAAGTGCACGTGGTCTTATAACAATAATGAAGGGTAAAGGGATATTTGTCCAAAACATATCTTCCGAGACAGTGACTGATCCTATCTATCTTTACCTTGAGATGCAACATGAGCGCAGTTATGTTCTTGATGTTGTTCATGCCCGGCAAATTATTGAACCTCCTATTGCAGCATCGGCGGCGCTTCATCACACAGAAGAGGATGCTGAAAAATTGAAAAAAGATCAGAACGATTTAGTGCACAGTGATGGAGACTATGAAGAGCTTTCGCGTCTCGACATGCTTTTTCATTTAGATATTGCAAAAGCATCGGAGAACTCCTTGATTCCGTTGATACTCGAACCGATACACAGGCTTAGTCCACAAATCAAATCTTCTGTGTACGCCACTGTTGTAGATGCGAAACAATCAGCTGTTGAATGGCACCAGAAAATTCTTACGGCAATCTTGCAACGAGATGCAGAAGGCGCACAGAGCGCAATGAAACGACATCTCGAAATTGCTGAACAGCATACAGAACAAATGTTACAAAATCAGCCAAGTGTAGAAAAGAATTAATTACGACAAATAGCCTTTTTTAGAAAAGATGTTGAGGGAAGTTTTTAAATTCCACGCATACAATGGTATCATTTGAGATATCGGAAACGTTTTTGTCTTTCTTTAAAATATTCTAAACCGTGCACAATAAATTGAAGTCAATCCCTATAAGGAGTAATATGCTTATGCGAATATTATCTTCTATAAAAAGAATTATTTTTCTCGCTCTCTTTGTACCGATGATTGCTTTTGGACAGGCATCTCTCAAAGGTACTGTTACAGATGCCGTGTCCAATGAAACGCTCATTGGCACCAATGTGATTGTGCAGGGAACATCGTTAGGTGCTGCTACAGATATTGAAGGCCAATATAGGATTGCTGGAATTCCAGAGCGTGTCCTGAATATCAAAATATCCTGTGTCGGATACGAAGCGCAAATAATAGAGATAGATTTTTCGAAAACGAAAGATGTACAAAAAAACATCCAAATGAAGCCGCAAGTCATTCAAGGTGAAGAGGTCGTTGTCACTGCTCAGATGCGCGGTCAACTCGCGGCAATCAACCAGCAGATTACTTCAAAGACAATTATGAATGTTGTCTCTGAGGAAAAAATTCAAGAATTGCCGGATGCAAATGCCGCAGAAGCAATTGGACGACTGCCGGGTGTCTCGCTGATTCGATCCGGTGGAGAAGCCAGCCAGGTGGTATTACGTGGATTAAGTTCGAAGTTCAGTAATATCACTGTTGACGGAGTGAAAATTCCTGCCACTGATCCAAATTCCCGGGATATTGATCTGAGCATGTTATCGCAGGGAGCGTTGGCTGGCATAGAATTGCACAAAACTCTCACGGCTGATCAAGACGCCGATGCGATCGCCGGTGCAATCAATCTTGTTACACGCAAAGCACCTTCGGAGCGGTTGCTCCGTTTCGATCTCAAGGGTGATTACAACAATCTCATGGAATCGGCAAAACAATACGATTTTTCAGCACGGTATGGAGAACGATTCTTCAACGATATTCTTGGCGTACAGTTTCAGGGCAATGCAGAGCGGAAGATCCGAAGCAGAGAGGATATCTCAAACCATTATACTATCAATACTAACCCAACCCTAGCGAATCCATTCCCGGATAAGCCGGCAAATCTTTATGGAAATGCATATCAACTGGATGATACCACGAGGACATTCACCGATGAGCTACGCAAGAGAAACGGGGGGCAGGTGATCTTCGATGCCAACACTCCAGACAGCGGTTCAGTGAAACTCTCCGGGATATACAGTGAAACCAACAAGAACACCATGATGTACAGCAGAAGCCTTCCAAACGGGTACGGAGGGCCAGATTTTGATTATCAGTACATGGAGCAAAAAATTAGCACTTCCAATGCCTCCTTGCAAGGAGTCAATTATCTTTTAGGGTTGACTGTTGATTGGAATCTTGCATACGCAGAGTCCAAAATCACAAACCCCGCCGGATTTCGTGCATCGTTCCAAGCCGGTGCTGCATCCGCGGATGACTACTCCACAGGTGATTACTCGACGGTCGTGCTCGATAGCTCGAAAATCATTCATCAAGAAAACTTTGACAAAGAACAAACGTTTCAACTGAACATTTCGCGGAAGTTTGTGTTGGGAGATGTATTTGCCGATGAATTCAAGATGGGAGGCAAGTATAAAAATAAGTCGAGATGGATGCAAAATAGCGGTTATAATTGGAACAACTATCGCGCGTTCGCCAGCTTTGCGAATCCGGATGGAACACCAATAAGTTATGCCGGAACTCGTTTCGCAGGTGTTACAACGACATCGCCGTCCCTCTCAACCTTTCTCGATAATCCACTTTCATCGCGCAGACTAATCGGCTTATATACGTTAAAACCGATTATTAGTGAAGATGGTTTCAAACAATGGTATGTCCTCAACAAGAATGCAGCGTATACATCGTTGCCTGACTTCGGTCCGGATGCTCTGGCTGTTCTAAGTGACTATGATGTGACGGAACAAGTGTCAAGCGGCTATTTTATGAATACGCTCGATATGGGGCAGAGCATGACTCTGATTCTCGGGGTTCGAGTGGAGAAAGAATCAAACAGCTATGGGGCAAAGAACTCGGATAGATCGGTGGGCGGCACTGGATCAGTATCACTAATTCCGATTGGGGCAAAGATCATTGATACGACCGCGAATTATATGGAGACGATTTGGCTTCCGAGTGCACAAATGTCTATTAAGGTAACGGACTATCTAACATTAAGATTTGCAGCATACCGGGCGCTGGCGCGTCCGGATTTCGATCTGCGTTTGCCGCAATTTGCGTATAGCTCCAGCAGCAATAAATTCATTGTCGGGAACCCGAATCTGAAAGATGCAAAAGCATGGAATTACGAAGTCAATACACAAGTATTTAACAATATCATAGGGCTCTTCTCCGTATCGGCTTATTATAAAGTCATTGACGACTTGTTCCATCAAACAAATGATATTCGAATTAGCTGGCCTGCCGGGGGGCCTAATGCACCCATAGGGAATAATGGATGGACGACCAATGAAATTGCAGGGCTCACGCATCGATTGGATGTTTTGCTCAATCAATTGAACATGTCCTCATGGAAGAAAAATGCTATCTTCGCCGACATTGTCAACAGCAACTATGTGTATGATGCGAATCTTGCATACAACTCTCCCAATCCGTCGTACGCCTGGGGTATTGAGATAGAACACCAAATAAACTTTGGGTTTCTTCCCATCTCATGGCTCCAGAATGTGACATTATCATATAATCTATCCTTTACGCGCTCGAAGACGGATATTTTAGTCGGAACAGAGGTTATTGATACGACATGGACCCCACCCCATGGTACAGGAAGTCACACAGTCCCTGGGAAAATAAATCTTCTTCAAAACGGAGTAGCAGTGTGGCAAACGCACCAATCGGAAGATCAACCAACATTCTTCATGAATGCGGCGCTGGGGTACGATTTTAAGGGATTATCAGTTAGAGTCTCTGTTTTCCATCAAGACCGCTATACGCGACAATACTCTGCGGCCGGAACGTCTGACGCGATTGTGGATCCATTCACGAAGTGGGATCTGGCGGTTAAGCAGCAGATCTCGTCAAAAATTTCGCTCTTTGCGAATGTCAACAATATTTTCAACAAGAAGGAATCGACATCACGGTACAATAATCTCTTTAGTTGGGGATATTTGCCGCGGACAGAGGAGTTGTATGGAACCTCTGTGGACTTTGGAGCACGTGTATCGCTGTAATGAAAACAAACGAAAAGCTTTTAGTTCTAATTAACCGATTAATTATTATCAGGTAAGGAGTACACTATGAAAAAAAGAAGTCTCTATGGTTTTTGGCTGGTGCTTTGTCTGCTTGCCCCGGTGAAGGCATTGAGTCAAGAGGACACTTGCTTTATTTCCGATTTGTATGGAACAGGTCAGTTCCTCAACAGAATTATGGCTGCAGATACTGCTGGCACCGGTTGGCAGGGCTCCCACGGAGCGACTGCATGGCAAAACCACACACGCGTGTATGTGTTGGCAAAGAACGGATCATTTCCATGTGATGCGCAATTCTTTTTAGGGGCAAACCGAAAACTTGTGATTCGTGCTGAAGCAGGCAACTATGTTATCCCAGCTCACGGCGGCGATTGGAAACCACAGATTTACTTATATCCCGTCAATGGAACGCCGGCGGGCAGGTTTGTCAATCTTAATAAGACAGGGGACACTTTGGTTCTGTCGAATGTTTCAGTATGTGGCAACGACGAAAGCCAACTGGGGACACTTAGCAAAATTCAGGGGAACCTGATAGAAATCCAATCTGCTGGCAGCGGGAGTATTTATATTGATAGCTGCATCATAAAAACGGACAATGGTCAACTTATGCAAATCGGTGCATCCGGTTATTGCCACGCGTATACAATACAAGTGACGAATTCAATCTTCGCAGATATGGGTTTTTTGGGCATGTCGAATCTGGGTGCCGGTAGAGGAATCGACCTCCGTAACTCAGAAGTAGATAACCTCATTGTGGAAAACAATACATTCGTCAATTTTCAGGATCGCATAATCAGGCATTTGATTTCTCTTTATCCAATCCACAGCATCAAGTTCAATCACAATACGATTCTTAATGGAATGAGTTATTGCGGTAACCTGTCGTTCGGCTGGGTAGACTCATTGGGCAATGGCCCGTTCGAAATCAAGAATAACCTTTTTGTTGACAACTTCGCTATGGGTCCGGATACGGACGGATTGCGGCAAGGTGAGTTTACCGATAGCCCCGACAAAGATCCGGTAAATGGATTGTCCAAGATCAGTTGGATTGTTGCACGGCCGAATACCAGCGGTCATAATACACCATGGGATATTTCCAATAACTATTATTGCATTTCAGACGCGGGTTTGGCTCTGCGCACCTTAGCCAGTCCCTATCTACGTGTACCTCCGTCCACACTCTATCCCGGTGCGGGAGAACCGATCCTGACCTCTGACATGAAACGACAGATGGCACTGAATGGAGGAGATACGCTCAAAGCATTCCAATCGGTTGCTGTCACTCCGTCTGTTGTTCCGCCGGTAATGTCAAAGTTAGTTAAATGGTACTATGCACCGGCGTCTGATGGCGTTGGGGGGAATGATCAAACCAATGTAGGTGCAGGTGCTGGAAGACAGAAGACAGGATCCAGCGGCACGCCGGCTACACATTTCATCCACGATGTAACGAACAACGTTTGGGTGTATGATTATAATAGGCGCCAAACGAGTTGGTATTATGACAGTCTTGATTGCTCGTTCACTTCTACCACCAATCTTGCTCATGCTGCAACAGATGGAAAGATTATTGGTGATACACGATGGTCATTCATCCTGATCCCCGTTGTGAGCATCTCTGTTGCTCCCCAGACGATTGATTTTGGCGCCGTTGCAAAAAATGCGAGCAAAGTAGATACTGTTGTTGTATCTTCCACTGGAAATTCACCGCTCGTAATTGACTCTGTAAAATCGAATGCTGCCGAATTTACTGTCACACCGGCAAGCGCAACGATTGCAGCCGGCACCAGTGTAAAATTTGCTATCACCTATCATCCGACATCGACCGGTGCAAAATCTGGTTCGATCGTGTTTTATCACAACGCGCAACAAGATAATGTAGCGGTGAGCGGCGATGTGGTGAGTGCACCAAGCTTCGATGCAACGCCGACATCTTTTGCGTTGGGTAAAGTTGAGGTCGGAAAATCCAAACAAGACAGCCTAACAGTGACGAATAATGGTACGATCGATCTGATGGTAACATCGATCGTCTCCTCGAATTCTGTCTTTACGGTTACTCCGGCAACGGCAACAGTTGGCGTAGGAAGTACACAAAAATTCTACGTCAAGTTCACCCCGACGGCAACCGGCGTCATCTCTGCAAAGATTGCTTTCAATCATAACGCCCTGACGAAGGATACGATTCTTGTCAGCGGCGAAGGACAGCCACCCTCAGGTGTTGCAGAATTGCGCACTGGTATTCCGGCGGAATATCAAATGCACGATAATTTCCCTAATCCTTTCAATCCTTCGACGACAATTCTCTATGACTTGCCGCAGCAAAGCATGGTCACGATCAGAGTCTATTCGATCCTTGGTCAAAAGATCGCGACGTTGGTCGATGGTGCCGTTGCCGCAGGCTATCATCAGGTGACGTGGAAGGGTGAGCAAGACGGCGGTACTCAGGTTGCCGGAGGAGTCTACTTCTTCCGCATCTCGGCGCAGTCGTTCACTAAGGGAACCAGTTTTGTGCAAACAAAGAAAATGCTGCTGATTAAGTAAGGTTGTTTGGAATAGGAATGGTGGATTGTGAAGCATCCAGTTACAATATTTCGATGGCTGGATGCTTCTTTTGTAATAATAAATTCGGACGAACGAAACAAGAGGAATTACTATGAATCGGTTTGATCTTTCAGGCAAGACAGCTATTGTCACTGGAGCGAGTACCGGACTTGGCAAAGGAATGTCACTTGGATTGGCTGAAGCGGGTGCGGATTTAGTCTTAGTGGACTATGTCGGAAGTAATGAGACTGCTGAGGAAATCAAAGCAATGGGTCGGAAAGCAATAACTATTGTAGCTGATCTTATGACCATCAGTCCGATTCAATCCATCGTGAATGAGACGATCAGTACGTTTGGGAAAGTAGATGTGCTCGTGAATAATGCAGGCATTATACGTCGAACACCAGCAATAGATTTTTCCGAGAAAGACTGGGACGATGTAATGGCAATTAACTCGAAGACCGTATTTTTCTTTTGCCAGGCAGTGGCGCGTGACATGATGGAACGTAAGTACGGGAAAATCATTAATGTTGCTTCGCTGCTGGCGTTTCAGGGAGGTATTTTTGTGCCATCGTATTCTGCAAGCAAAGGAGCAGTCGCACAGGTAACAAAAGCGCTCGCGAATGAATGGGCTCAGCACGGCATCATGATTAATGCGATTGCACCGGGTTACATGGCTACAAACAATACAAAGGCCCTCCGAGAAGACCCCGTTCGTTCAAAAACAATTTTAGATCGTATTCCAGCAGGCCGATGGGGCATACCGGACGATTTGAAGGGCCCGGTGATGTTCCTAGCCTCGCAAGCCTCTGATTATATGAATGGCCACGTACTCGTTGTCGATGGCGGTTGGATGGCACGATAAATATACGAAAACTGAAAATCTATGGATAAAATACTGGAACAAATTGGCTTGCTGGGAATTCTTCCTCTTGCAGTCGTCGAAGACGAAAAGAAAGCGCTGACGCTTGCACAGACGCTTTGTAAGGGCGGATTACCGGCGATCGAAGTTACATTCCGAACGCAAGCAGCTGCAAGTGTGATCGAACAGATTGCGAAGGATTCCTTGCAGATGCTTGTAGGAGCGGGGACCGTTCTCACTGTTGATCAAGCACGAACAGCAATTAATGCTGGGGCGCGTTTCATTGTATCGCCGGGATTTAGCCCGAAAGTTGTTGAGTTCTGTCTCTCCAATTCAATTCCTATTATCCCCGGTGTAACAACACCGACAGAAATCCAATATGCGATTGAATACAATCTTGAAGTCGTGAAATTCTTTCCGGCAGAAGCGAGCGGCGGTACAGAATATCTGAAGGCGATTGCGGCACCGTTCAAAGAAATGCAATTTATTCCCACTGGCGGTATCGAAGAATCGACTTTACTCTCGTACCTTCAACTCCCATGTGTTTTAGCCTGCGGTGGAAGTTGGATGATACCATCAGCATTTATTAATTCTGGTAATTTTGATGAGATTGTGAAACTTACACACAAAGCAGTTGCCAAAATGTTGGGAATTGAATTCAGGCATATTGGTATGAATACACATAATGTCAGTGATGCGAAACAAATTGTCACAACATTAGAAAATATTTTTAATTTCGGAGTACGCGAAACGAACGGCTCATTCTTTGTTGGGACGCAATTTGAGGTACTCAAGCAACAGTCTCTCGGCACTCACGGCCATATTGCTATTGCCACCAATTTCATCGAACGCGCAATTGCTTATCTTGCACTGAAGGGAATTAGTATTAAACCTGAGACGAAGAACATACAAGATGGAAAACTCTCTACAGTGTACCTTGACCTTGAAATAGGAGGTTTTGCAATTCATCTCTTTCAATTGTGAGGAAGGATAAGTAGATTCTTTGGTGAACACAGATAGCATGATTCAATTGGATGCGAATCATGCAAGACCGTGCCCGAAGCGATTTATTTGGATACTGAATATGTATATTTGCACGTAAAAGAGAAGTCAAGAGGAGCGACATAATGGATTTGAGATCAACAACGGATCCAAAGGGATTCCGAACGATGACGACTGATGAATTACGAAAAGCGTACCTCATCGACAATCTCTTTGTACCTGATACTGTGGCAATGGTTTATTCCGATATTGATAGATCGATAACAGGTTCTGTAGTACCTGTGAAGCGGGAATTAAAGTTATTAGCGACAAAGAAAGAAATGTCAGCGGAACATTTTGCAGAACGTCGCGAAATTGGCGTTATCAACATTGGCGGTGGTGGAACCGTAATTGTTGACGGCAAGGAATACTCAATGGCGCTGAAAGATGCACTCTATATAGGGCGAGGCACGAAAGATATCATTTTTACCAGTGAACAAACAAGCGCACCGTCAAAGTTCTATTTCGTCAGCTATCCGGCACATAAGGGATATCCAACAGCGCACCTTCATCTTGCTGATTCTGAACACGTTGTCCTCGGAAGTCAACGCGATGCGAATAAACGAATTCTCAACAGAATGATACATATCAATGGCATCAAGAGCTGTCAATTAGTAATGGGATTGACGGAGCTGGAGGAAGGAAGTGTCTGGAATACGATGCCTGCTCATACTCATCAGCGGCGGTCGGAAGTATATATGTATTTCAATGTAGCGCCCGATGCCTTGGTAGTGCACTTGATGGGACAACCCGACGAGACACGTCATTTGGTCATGCGCAATGAACAAGCTGTACTTAATCCAAGTTGGTCAATTCATTCCGGAGTTGGTACACGTAATTACAGTTTTATCTGGGCGATGGGTGGTGAGAATCAGGTGTTTGATGATATGGATGGCATCTCAATGAATGAGCTTCAATAGAGGGAGAGTATATGAGTAAGACAATGCGTCTTCATGAGAAATTGATATTGTTGAAGAGTGGATTAACTATCTGAAAGAATATTCACAACGATTAGAATCTCCTTGTACAATAACCATAGCAATAGAAAAAACAATTGATAACAGAAAAAACAATCAACATAGGATCAGCGAGAAGGATTGAATAATGTCGGACGCGAATGAAGGTAAGGTAAAAATTGGTAATTATCGATGGACAATTTGTGCCTTATTGTTTTTCGCCACAACTATCAACTACATGGACCGTCAAGTCCTTTCTTTGACATGGAAAGACTTTATTGCACCCGAATTTCATTGGACAAACAATGATTATGGAAACATTACATCTCTTTTCTCCATCTTTTATGCTATTAGCATGTTGTTTGCCGGCCGTCTAGTCGATTGGTTGGACACTAAGAAAGGGTTCCTTTGGGCCATAGGTGTTTGGTCGGTGGGTGCCAGCCTTCACGCTTTCTGCGGAATAGCTACTTCTGGTATCCTTACAGGCCAATGGCTCGTAGGTTTTAAAGGGGCAAGAGAAGCCATAGGTACTGTCGACAATGTTGGTATGATCATAAACGTGACCGTTACTTTGTTCGTATTCGCACGTTTTGTTCTAGCACTTGGTGAGGCAGGAAACTTCCCTGCTTCTATTAAAGCCACGGCTGAGTACTTTCCAAAAAAGGACCGTGCTTATGCTACAAGTATCTTCAACGCCGGCGCCACTGTAGGCGCGCTTGTTGCCCCTTTCTCTATTCCGATAATCGCTGCTAAGTTCGGATGGGAAATGGCATTTCTCATCATCGGGGCACTCGGTTTTCTTTGGATGGGAGCATGGGTATTTGTTTATAAGAAACCAGATGCAAACCCATATGTCAACAAAGCTGAATTGGTTTATATTCGACAAGATAAAGATGATAACCCCACAGATGCTCAAGGGCGGCCAATGCGAAAGCTTTCGTTCAAAGAATGTTTCAATTACAAACAAACCTGGGCTTTTGCTTTTGGTAAATTTATGACCGACGGAGTGTGGTGGTTTTACCTGTTCTGGACACCGGCATACCTCAGCTCTGTGTATGGCCTTCCTTCAGACAACACAACCGCTCAATTGTTGGTGTTTGTTCTTTATGCAATCACTTTATTGTCGATCATCGGTGGTTGGTTACCTTCATATTTTATCACAAAGAAAGGTATGAACCCGTATGCAGGACGTATGCGCTCGATGTTGATTTTTGCATTCTTCCCACTTTTAGCACTTTTAGCGCAACCACTGGGGACTTACTCCTATTGGTTCCCAATCATCATTATCGGTATTGCAGGAGCAGCACACCAGGCGTGGTCTGCGAATATCTTTTCTACCATTGGTGACATGTTTCCAAGATCAGCTATTGCCACAGTCACTGGTATCGGTGGAATGGCTGGGGGGATTGGTTCTTACCTGATCAACAAAGGTTCTGGCGTGTTGTTCGACTACACTGAAATGACACAAATGAAATTCATGGGTTTTGAGGGAATCAGGTCGGGTTACTTCATCATCTTCTCAATTTGTGCCGTAGCATATCTTATCGGCTGGGTTGTAATGAAGTCGTTGGTTCCAAAATATAAACCGATCACTGATTATTGATAATAAACA
>Ga0182021_10002652_pt1 | contig 20935 bp, 16 predicted proteins | sample 612E3MmetaG_FD_120493 | JGI IMG/M metagenome (GOLD analysis project Ga0182021, IMG submission 120493) | Permafrost microbial communities from Stordalen Mire, Sweden - 612E3M metaG (Illumina Assembly) | ecosystem: Environmental > Terrestrial > Soil > Wetlands > Permafrost | place: Sweden... | reverse complement strand
CGAGCCCCCGCCGATAAGATGCGGCTCGCCGTTGCGGGCGATGAAGACGGCCTGCATCTCCGAAGCCCGCATGGGAGTGGTGACATAGTAGGAGGCGATGTAGCGGATGTTGTCCGGGTCCCAGGTGATGATGGCGCCGATCCCGTCCCGTGCCATCTGCTCCTTCACCTTGCCGATCTTGTCGCGGCGCAGGCGGTCGTAGTCAACCCTTTGCTCGTAGTCCACGGCTAGTTTTCCAAGGGCCATGTCGGTTCCTTTCTCAGGGGCGGGTCCCGCCTGCTTAGCCCGTCCCGTTCATTCTTCATGCCCGGTGGGTCTGAACAGAAAGTATCTCTCATCTTCGTCGCCACGGCGGCCGTTGGCTTGAACACGGTCGACGGAAGGGGGTGTGAGCCGGCCCAGGACGGCGGTACCATTCCGTCCGTATTCGCTGTGCGCAGAGACAGGAGTCACCGATGCAGACGCGCAGACTGGGCAACAGCAACCTGGAGGTGTCGGCCCTCGGGCTCGGTTGCATGGGCATGACCTTCGCCTACACGCCCTTCCCCGACAGGCAGGACATGATCGCGCTCATCCGAGCAGCCGTCGAACGCGGGGTCACGTTCTTCGACACCGCCGAACGGTACGGCCCGTTCAACAACGAGGAGCTTCTAGGGGAGGCGCTTGCGCCCGCGCGGGACCGGGTGGTGATAGCCACCAAGTTCGGGTTCGACTTCGGCCCGAAAGGCGAACTGCTCGGCCTCAACAGCCGCCCCGGCCACGTGAAGGAGGTCGCGGAGGCGTCGCTGAAGCGGTTGAAGACCGATGTGATCGATCTGTTCTATCAGCACCGGGTCGACCCGGCGGTGCCGATCGAAGAAGTGGCCGGAGCCGTGAAGGAGCTGATCGAGGAAGGCAAAGTCAGACATTTCGGGCTGTCCGAGGCAGGCGCGAACACGGTCCGCCGCGCGCACGCCGTACAGCCCGTGACGGCCCTGCAGACCGAGTATTCCCTCTGGTCAAGGGGTCCGGAAAAGGAGATGCTCCCCACCCTCGCCGAACTCGGCATCGGCTTCGTGGCCTACGCTCCGTTGGGGAGGGGTTTCTTGACGGGGAAGGTCGCTGAGAACACGAAGTTCGACGGCTCGGACTTCCGGAACAAGGTCCCTCGCTTCGCGGCCGAGGCGCGCAAGGCGAACCTCGCCCTGGTGGACCAGATCGGGGAGATCGCGAAACGAAAGGGCGCCACGCAGGCTCAACTCGCTCTGGGCTGGCTTCTGGCGCAGAAGCCCTGGATCGTCCCTATCCCTGGGACCACGAAGCTCGCGCGCTTGGAGGAGAACATCAAGGCCGCCGACCTCGAGCTCACGCCGGACGAACTGGACGAGGTCGACGGGATCGTTTCACGGGTCACCATCCAAGGCACCCGGTACCCGCAGGAGATGGAGCAACAGCTGGGCCGGTAGAGCGGAGCATCGGCTCGCTGCCGGACGTGAGCGACATCGATCTCACGAGGATGCCGTCCAAGCCTTGGACTAAAGGCTAAGCCCTGGAAACCAAGGAATAGGGCCCTGTAAGGTCGAAGGTTAGGTCACCAGTCTCCACTGCTGGTGTCATTCCGTCGCGATGGATGATCGTCGTCGCGGGAAATTAGTCTAGTGTCAGGATGGATCACGTGACGGACATGCTCCAGCCCACCACTTCTCACGCCCCAGATTCGGCTGCCGGTGCTCCCCGAGTGGAGCTCGTTCGCTGTTCCAATGAGATGCCCGATCTTGCTCCCATGATCGTCAGGCGGCGATTGGTGATCGAGGGGACCTGCAGGTGGCCCATCATGGAGGATCAGATAGGGCGGTATCTCAAGAAGTTGTCTGACGTCTGCGACATGAAGCTGCTCGTGGATCCGGTCACCCACCAATCTGACCGCTATGGGTGGGCCGGTTGGATCCATTGGGAGAACTCGGGCGCCCATTTCTACGCCTGGGACACGCCCAAGCTGTTCTTCAGCGTGGACATCTATACGTGCAAGGAATTCGACGCCCAGGCTGCCTGTGAGTTCACCAGGGTCTTCTTCCAGGCTCCGGAGATAGTGGCGATGGCCTTCTAGTGGATCTTCGGGAGCTGACGGCCGAGGTCTGCGCCCCTGATGCGCAGGAGGCGTTCGGCGCCTATCTCTTCGGCCGCGACGAACTGGGGGCCGAACTGGGCCGCCATCTGGAGCGCCTCGTCTTCCTGGAGGCGTTCGGGAACACGGAGGAGGACCTGGCCCGTGAGTACGCGCCGTACGAAGCGAGCAGCCTATTCATCGTGGTCGTGGACCACCTGCGTCTGCTCCCCGCGGGAGTCATCCGGGTTGTGCAACCCTCTCCCGCCGGGCTCAAGAGTCTCAACGACCTGGAACCGGTATGGGGCGAGGCTGCTGAGCCTCTGATGCACCGCACCGGGCTGGCCTTCGGCCCCGAGAAGATCTGGGATGTAGCCACGCTCGCCGTCCCCCCGGAATATCGGGCGAGGGCGACGGGAGGGCTGGTCACCATGGGCCTCTATCAGACACTGACGATGGGAGCTCGCGCCTCGGGCATCGACCTGCTGGTGGCCATCCTGGACATGCCCGTGTTCCGGATGCTCCGCTGGAAGATGCACATGATCTTCGCCGGCTACAAGGGCCTGGCCCCCAAGTCCTACCTGGGGTCTATCGCCAGCATCCCCTCGTGGTGCGACCTCATCTACTCGGACAGGCACCTGTCGGAGGTCGATCCGCCGCTGCACGGGATCCTCTACAAGGGCATCGGGTTGGAGCCGGCATTGCGTCTCGCCGATCTCAGCCGGTGCAGCGGTGAGGCGACGCTGGACGGCCTGGCCGCAGCCGGTTAGACTGCCGAGCCCGAAACCAGCGTCAGCCTGCGTTCGCCCAGGGAGGCCGTGACTTCCAGGAGTTTGTCCGCGGTCACCGGGCGCGAGAACAGGAAGCCCTGCACCGCGTCGACGCCCAACCGCACGAGCCGGTGGGCTTGAGCGGAGGTCTCGACCCCTTCGGCCACCGTCGTGATGCCCAGGGATCGGGCCATCGCCACCACCGCGGCTATGAGCGAGGCATCCGCCGTGTCCTCGGAGAGAAGACTGCCGACGAAGCTCTTGTCGATCTTCAGTATGGTCACGGGCAACCGCTTGAGGTAGGCAAGCGAAGAGTACTCGGCGCCAAAGTCGTCGAGGGCCACACCGACCCCCAGCCGCCTGAGCCTCCCCAGGATCGCGGCCGAGGCAGCGGGATCCTGCATGGCCATGGACTCGGTGACTTCCAGGCAAAGCGAAGACCCGGGGAGCCCGTGGAGGGTCAGGAGGTCCGCGATGCGATCCACGATGCCGTCATCGCGCAACTGCGTGGCGGACAGGTTGACCGAGACGTAGACGTTCTCCATCTCAGGAGCGTAGCGGCACCAGGCGGCGAGCTGGCTGATGGCTTCCTCCGCGATCCAGTCGCCGATCTCTGAGATCATCCCGCTTTCTTCGGCAAGCGGGATGAACATGGCCGGGGGCAGCACACCGCGAGTGGGGTGGGCCCAGCGGACAAGCGCTTCCATGCCCACACTCGGTCCCCTCGGCAGGGCCACGATAGGCTGGTACACGAGGTGCAACTGGTTGAGGGAGACGGCGCTGCGCAGATCGCGCTCCAGTTCGACACGCTCGGATACTTCATCACGCATGGATTCGTCGAAAACGGCCACCTTGTCCCGGCCGGCTTCCTTGGCCTGGTACATGGCGGTATCGGCGTCGCGGACGAGGGCTTCCGTCGTGGCATGGGGGTCGTCGCCCGACGCGAAGGCCAGCCCCACGCTGGCGGAGACGTAGAACTCGATGCCGTTGAGCAGGAACGGGTCTTTCAGGCAGAGGCGAAGCCGGTTCGCCAGGTCCATCGCCTCCGAGGTGGTCACCACCCGATCAAGCAGGATCATGAACTCATCGCCACCGATGCGCGTCACGAGGTCGGACGGCCTGACGTTGGCCCGCAACCGGCGGGCCACTTCGATGAGCAGATCGTCACCTCGGCCGTGGCCGAGCGTGTCGTTGACGAGCTTGAACCGGTCCAGGTCCAAGAACAGCAGGGCGACGTGGCTGTCGTCGGCTGAATTCTGCTCCAGCAGTCTGAGTAGGTGCTGCTCCATCATGCGGCGGTTGGGAAGGCCGGTCAGCTCGTCGTGGTTGGCCTGGAAGATGAGGCGGGCCTCCGAGCGGGCTGCGACCCGCAGGGCCTGGACGATCCGCAGTACCACGGCGGCCGTGAGGCCGAAGAACAGGACGTACATGACCACGCGGTCCGTCGCGTTGAACAGGCGATACTGCAACGTGAGCAAGGCCGTGACCATGAGGGCTCCGGCCACCAGTGCGGCCCTCCCGGTAGAACCCGTGGGCTGCGTCGCTGGACCTTGTTCCGTGAGTTGTTTCATCGACGGATGGAGGGCCATGGCGCCGGCGCCCAGGAAGGCGGCCGCATAGGGCATGTCGAGCAGCCGCTCCGGGATATGCAGAAGGTTGATATCGGCGAACAGATAGAGACCGTCTCCCAGGAACATGAAGCTCATCGCGCCTACGCAGAGCCAGAAGGCGGGGGCATGTTTCCCATATCCGTTGAATACGATGCGGAGCGTCACCACCACCAGGAAGATGGACATCGAAGGGTAGGCGGTGAGGACCATCTTGACCATGAGAGGCGGCTGCTGCTGCAAGAGCACGGGTTCGACGGCGAAGGCCCACGCCAGGGAGGCGAGGGCGAGAGCGGCGATGATGGCGTCAAGCACGACGCTCGATTGGGCGTCTCCCCGCACCCTGCTTCGAGAGAATCCCAGGAGCGCCACGATGAGGAGAACGTAGCCCGGAAGGGCGATCATGTCCGGAAGCAGGGACCGGGATGCGGTGACGTTCCCGAGGGTGTGGAGGGAGCTTCTTGCCGCGCCGTCCACGATGAACAGGAGGAATGCCGTGACCATGCAGATCCATGGCCACACCAGCGCAGGCTTTCGGAGCCTCACCGATGTTATGACCGCTACCGTGGTGGCCACTCCGATCGCCAGGAACACGATCGATTCCAACTGGGCAAAGATTAGGCTGAGGACTATGGCCACGGTTCCCACCGAGAGGTAGACCGTAGTGACACGGTCCCCGATCGGGTCAGCCCAGCTCAGGGACCGCTTAGAGGCCTTGCTCATAGAACCCTCGAGTGTTCGCATGGTCTGCACGGATCACGCCTCAGCAGGGAACGGGTGCGCGCAACTCCGCGAATATGCCGGAGCAAGCGGCGCTGAGTTGCCCTTTCTCGAACCGGGCCGAGAAATCCACGAAGCAGTCACAGCGACACCTTGCGGAGTCGCAAACGAACCCAGAGGTACATATCTCCTGCATCGGTCCTGGGAGGGAGGCACTTGAGCGAGGTTGTACTCTTTGGTGTACACGCATTCAGGCAGCATGGCCGCTTCCGACGGCCGGCGGACGCCTACCCGTGCTGGAACGACGAGCAGCCCGACGCCGTGATCGCCGAGATCAACGCTCTGGCGGTGCTGGAGGTGCGCTAGGTCCCGTTTCCGTGCCCGGCCAGTCGACCACATGCCCGGCGAACAGCGAGACCATCCGTTCCTGTGAGAACGGCCGGGCATACTCGATCGCCAGCGACGGATGCCGTCGGAGCGCTTCGTCGACTGCCGCCTGGATCTCGGTCTCGGTATGGCTGTTCCCCCCGAGAACTCGTTGTATCCGGGGAGGATGGGCACACCCAGGCGCGCCGCGTTACCGCCCGCCAGATCGCCGCCGGCCGCTTTGTAGGCGTTAGTGGCTTGTGTGCGCGGCCAACACGACCGCCGCGGTTGCGGGGCCCGCAGAGGGAGTCACCCCACTCTCCCAGCGCCGTCCAGCGGCGATCATCCCAGCCCCAGGCGGCGCACCAGGGCGTCGCCTCAACGGGGTGAGAACGCGTTGGCGAGGAGGAGCGTTTCGCGTTGAGGAGCGGCACCACGACCTCGGCCTTCCCCTTCTCGACCGCGCGCACGATGGCTGCCACAATCATCTCGGGAGGGACTTTGGCGGAGATGGGCGGGACCTGCAGCCCTTCGATCATCGGCGTGTCGACCCGGCCCGGGAATATGGTGGAGACGTGTACTCCGGTGCCGTGCAGCTCCTGCCGCAGCACTTCGGCGAACCCGCTGAGGGCGAACTTCGACGCCACATAGGCCGCATCCGGCGGCAGGCCCTTCTTGCCATCCAACGACGACACCACAACCAGGTTCCCCTCCTGCCGCCCGACCATGTGGGGGAGTGCCGCGAGCAGACACCGCACGCTGCCATGGAAGTTCACCGCCATGACCCGCTCGATGTCTGCGCTGGTGAGGGCCTCGCATGCGCATCGGTAGTAAATGCCGGCGGCGGCGACGGAGATGTCGATCGTGCCGAACCGTTGGAGCGCCGCCTCCACTAGGAGCTTCGCTGCCGCCTCAACGGCCAGGTCCACCGGGACGATCAAAGCCTCCCGGCCCTGCGCCCGGACGGCTTGAGCCGCTTCCTCGAGGGCTTCCCGCCGGCGCGAAGCCAACACAACGTCCGCCCCCCTGCGAGCTAAGGCTACCGCGGTAGCCCGGCCAATGCCGCTCGACGCCCCGTCACCACCGCCACCTTGCCCCGGAACCGGTCCGCCTTCACTGCCGCCGCCTTTTGCATGAAGATCCGGTCGATTCAACCACTCTCTCAGTGTGGCTCGGCGCCGCTCGTTGTCAAGAAGCGGAAAGTGCCGGTCTTCACGGCTTGGTGATGGCCGGCTTGAACTCCTCGTCGAGACGCCGGCCCATCTCGGCCGCCGCGGCGCGAAGCTCGCGGCTGTACTCGTCCACCTTGGCATCGAAGCGCTCAGTCGGCACCACGAGGCCCAGTGCGGCCACGACAGTGCCCTGCGAGAAGATCGGCACGGCCACGGCCGACGCACCGCGCTTGTACGCGTCGCGGGAGTAGGCGATGCCTTCCGCGGCCTCCTTCGTCAGCCGCGCCTCGATCTCCGCCGGGTCGGTCACCGTGCTCTCCGTGTGCGTGATGGCCGGGACGGCCGTCATCCGCCTGCGGGTCTCCTCGTCCGAATAGGCGAGATGGATTCGAGCATGGACCAGCGCATGCTCGCTGAGGGGGACGAACGGCCCCGGCGGAAGGGTGGGCACGAAACCGCTGGAGGTGGAGACCACGCTGATCATTTGTATCTGATCACCCTTGCGCACGGAGAGGGAAACGGCCTCGCCTGTGGTCTCGGCAAGCGCCTGAAGATCGCGGTTGAGGATCTCCGTGAGGATGCTGTTACCGCCCAGCATGAAGAGCGCAGCCGCCCAGGCCGGTCCCACACGATAGAGGCCGGTGGCGGCGTCCATGGTGAGAAAGCCCTCCTCTTGGAGGACCTTCACGAACCTGAAGACGGTCGCTCGGTGCAGACCGGTCCTCCGCCCCAGTTCGGAAAGACTCAGCGCCGGCTCCTTGGCGGTGAACTGGCACAGGATGTGCAATCCGCGAGATAGGACCTGCATCAGCGCCTTCCTGACCCTGTGCTTGACTTCGGCAATGGCCGGCTCGTATCATCATATCATTTCAAGCAACGTTATGTTGCGCAGAACGCAACAAGGAGAGCCGACATGATCGTCGACATCAACATCCACCACCTTCCTAACGACCTCTTTTCCAACGAGAAGATCATGGACGGCTTCCTGAACTCGGTCCCCCGGGAGTGGGGTGAGATCGCCTACCTGGGGACCGTCGAGTCCGGGAAGAAACAGCTCATTCTCGAGAAACCCAAGGGCTACCAGAACCTCAACTACGTCGAGGGCGACTACTCGCTCGAGGCCAAGCTCCAGGCGATGGACGACGCCGGCGTGGACATCGCTCTCATGCGGGTGCCGGTGTGGCAGGAGTGGCTCCATCTCGACGCCTGCAAGGTCATCAACGACGAAGCCGCCGCCATGTGCAAAGCCTCGGGAGGCCGCCTGTACGCCAACGCCTGCCTGCCGCCGTGGGGCGGTAAGGACAACCTCTACGAGCTCGAGCGGTGTCTCAAGGAACTGGGCATGGTCGGCGTCCAGCTGGCCTGCCATTACGGACAGCTGTATCTGGACAGCGAGGTCTTCAAGCCTTACTTTAAAGTCCTCAATGAGACGAGCGTCCCGTGTGTGGTGCACCACACCCCGCTGCCGGTGTACTGGCAGGGCGTCTACGAATGGACCAACCTGCGCCGCGAGTTCGGCCGCATCATGGACCAGGCGACCGCCGTGGGCCGCGAGCTATTCTCGGGGATGTTCGAGGAGTTCCCGAACCTCAAGTTCATCCACACCATGTTCGGCGGCAACTGGTTCGCCCAGCAGAAGTTGCTCACGCCGAAGAAGGGTATGAAGAAGGAAGCCATGCTGCGTCTGAACATGGACGAGGGCGACCGGATCACCAAGTATCTGCAGAACAACATCTTCTTCGACATGACCCACCCCGCGTCGTGGGGCAAAGACCAGGTGGAGTGCGCCATCAAGGTTTGTGGCGCCGATCACATCCTGTTCGGCTCGACCTTCCCGGTGTTCTACAACTGGATGGCGGACAGCGTGAAGTTCATGGACACGCTGGACATCACCGCCAAGGACAAAGAGCTCATCATGAGCGGGAACGCCATCAAGATGTTCAACCTGCCGGTGTAAACCCGGCGCTACAGCGACTGCGGGCCGTTTGCGGGGCCCGGCCGGATCGGCCGGGCCCCGCTGTCTCTGGATAAATGGACTGCTTATGCATCGCGTGGTAGCCTCCACCAAGAGCCGAGGAAGCCCCGGCGGTGCCGCACACCAACGAAAGGACGAGTCCGTGGGACTCAAGACGCCCGAGCAGTTCGTGCAAGAACTCGCCGACCTGCATCTGAACATCTACCTCATGGGCAAGAGGGTGGACGACTACGTCAACCACCCCATCATCCGGCCCAGCATCAACTCCATGGCCATGACGTACGAGCTGGCTCTGCAGCCCGAGTACGCGGACCTCATGACGGCCACCAGTCACCTCACCGGCCGCACGATCAACCGTTTCACGCACATCCACCAGTCGCGCGATGACCTGGCCAAGAAGGTCAAGATGCAGCGGTTGCTCGGTCAGAAGACCGGCTCCTGCTTCCAGCGCTGCGTGGGTATGGACGCCATCAACGCGCTTTACTCGGTCACCTACGAGACCGACCAGGCGTGCGGCACCGCCTATCACGAGCGCTTCAAGAAGTACCTGCAGCATCTACAGGACGAGGACCTCGTGGCCGACGGCGCCATGACCGACCCCAAGGGCGATCGCTCCCTGGCTCCTCACCAGCAGCCGGACCCGGATGTCTACGTGCACGTGGTCAAGAAGACCGACGAGGGGATCGTGGTCCGGGGCGCGAAGGCCCATCAGACCGGTGCCTGCAACTCCCACGAGATCATCGTGATGCCGACCGTGGCCATGCGGCCGGAAGACGCCGATTTCGCCGTCAGCTTCAGCTGCCCGGCGAACGCCAAGGGTGTCTTCTACATCTACGGCCGGCAGAGCTGTGACACCCGCAAGCTCGAGGGGAACGACCTCGACGTCGGCAACGCCCGCTTCGGTGGCCAGGAAGCCCTCATGGTCTTCGATGACGTCTTCGTGCCATGGGAGAGCGTGTACCTGTGTGGGGAGACGGAGTTCTCCGGGGCGCTGGTGGAGCGGTTCGCCGGCTTTCACCGCCAGAGCTACGGCGGCTGCAAGGTGGGTGTGGGCGACGTGCTCATCGGCGCTTCGGCGCTGGCGGCCGACATGAACGGCGTGCCGAAAGCCAGCCACATCAAGGACAAGCTCATCGAGATGACCCATCTCAACGAGACCCTGTTCTCCTGCGGGCTCGCCTGCTCGTACGAGGGCGTGGAGATGCCCGCCGGCAACTACCAGATCGACATGCTGCTCGCCAACGTCTGCAAGCAGAACGTCACCCGCTTCCCCTACGAGATCGCCCGGCTGGCGGAAGATATCGCCGGCGGGATCATGGTTACCATGCCGTCCGCGCAGGACCTGGCCGACGAGAAGATCGGCCCCATCGTGGAGAAGTACATGGCCGGCCAGTGCGACACCCCCACCATCGACCGGATGCGGGTGCTGCGCCTCATCGAGAACCTCACGCTTGGTACAGCCGCCGTCGGTTACCGGACCGAGAGCATGCACGGCGCCGGCTCGCCGCAGGCGCAGCGCATCATGATCGCCAGACAGTCCAACATGGACCATAAGAAGCAGCTGGCGAAAGAGCTCGCAGGGGTGGGCAAGCCTTGGTCGCCGCCCAAGCGCGCGGCCGAGACGGCGCCCGAGGCCTGGGTGGATATCGAGGGCGGGCCGACCGCAGACAAGTAGCAGTGGCGTCGATCGTCTATTGCGGCGGTTGCAATCCGCAGATCGATCGCGGGGCGATAGCGCGCGAACTCGAAGCAGCCAGTGGCGCCGAAGTGGCGCCCGCCGGTCCAGCCGCCGAGAAGACGGTGCATCTGAGCGGCTGCGCCCGCGCCTGCGCCTCGGACCACCAGTTGGTGGATGAGGGGGCGGGCGTCATCGTGGCCGGCGAGATGGTGGACGGCGTGGCGACTCCGTCGGGGGCGATCGCGGCAGCTGTCGCCCGGAGCCTTCTTCAGCATCCTGGTAAGGAGTGACGAGCAGTATGGATTGGAAGACCGAGTATGCGCGCAAGCGGGTCAGCGCCGCCGACGCGCTGGCCTGTGTCAAGTCGGGCGACAGGGTGGTGATCGGACACGCCTGCGGCGAGCCGCTCGCGCTCGTGGACGCGCTCGTCGCCCGCGCGGGCGACCTGCGGGACGTAGAGATCAACCACATGGTGGCGATGGGGAAGGGCGAGTACTGCCGGCCGGAATGCGCCGAGTCGTTCTTCCATAAGTCGCTGTTCGTGGGGGCGTCCACCCGGGAGGCGGTCCGCGACGGCCGGGGCGACTATGTGCCGGTCTTCTTCAGCGAGATCCCCAAGCTCTTCACGGAGGGCTACCTGTCGCCCGATGTGGTGCTGATGCAGGTTTCCCCGCCGGATAAGCACGGCTTCTGCTCGTTCGGCATCTCCGTGGATTACACAAAGCCGGCCGCCCAGGTTGCAAAGACCGTCGTAGCGCAGGTGAACCTGAACATGCCCCGTACCCACGGGGATTCGTTCATCCACGTCTCCAAACTCGACCTCATCGTCGAGGCCGACACACCCATCATCGAGCTGTCGCCTCCGGCTATCGGCGAGGTGGAGCAGGCCATCGGGCAGAACATCGCCGGGCTGGTGGAGGACGGCTCCTGCCTGCAGCTCGGCATCGGCGCCATCCCCGACGCCGTCCTCCTGTTCCTTCACGAGAAGAACGATCTGGGCATCCACAGCGAGATGTTCAGCGACGGGGTGGTGGAGCTCTATGAGCAGGGGGTCGTGACCAACCGGTGCAAATCGGTGCACCCGGACAAGATGGTGGCCACGTTCCTCATGGGGACGCGCCGCCTCTACGACTTCGTGGACGACAACCCCATCGTGAACATGTTCCCGGTGAACTACGTGAACGACCCGGTGGTCATCGGGCAGAACGATCGGGTTGTGGCCATCAACTCTGCACTCGAGGTCGACCTTCAGGGTCAGGTGGCGGCGGACTCCATGGGGCCGATGCAGTTCACCGGCATCGGCGGCCAGGTCGACTTCATGCGTGGGGCCGCGCGCAGCCGGGGCGGCAAGGCCATCATCGCACTGCCGGCGACGGCTAAGAAAGGCACCGTGTCCCGCATCGTGCCCTGCCTTGCCACCGGCGCGGCCGTCACCACCATGCGGGCCGATGTGGACTATGTGGTCACCGAGTACGGGGTCGCGCACCTGCGCGGCAAGGGCCTGCGGGAGCGGGCCCGGGTGCTCGTCGACATCGCCCATCCCGATTTCCGCGATCAGATCAGGGAAGAAGCGGCCAGGCTCTACGGGGCCGGCCGTCTAGCATACTAGACCCACACACCAGAAGGGGCGGACCATGATACGCATCCATCGCCAGCCGAAGACCCTCATCACCGGGATCGGGTCTCTCGACCACCTCGGCGAAGAAGCCAAGAAGCTGGGCGGGACCAAGGCTATCATCATCACCGACAGAGGGGTCTGCGGATCGGGCATGCTGCCGCTGATGGAGCGGGTCCTCAAAGACGCCGGCCTGGACGTGGGCATCTACGACCGCTCCGTTCCTGAGCCGCCCATGGAGAGCGTCCAGGAGATCGTGAGCCTGGTCGAGGACGGGAAGTACGACATCGTCGTCGGCTTCGGCGGCGGCTCCCCGATCGACGTGGCCAAAGCGGTGGCGGTCCTTGTGGGCAGCGGCGATAGCATCTACGACTACGTCGGCGTGGACAAGGTCCCGAGAAAGGGCCTGCCCATTATCGCCGTCCCGACCACTGCTGGCACCGGCTCAGAGTGCACCACCATCGCCATCTTCGCCAACGAGAAGCTCAATGTGAAGCAGGGCGTGGTCAGCCCGTTCCTCATGCCCAACATCGCGCTCATCGACCCGGCTCTCACCGTGAGCTGCCCGCCCGGCGTGACGGCGGCTTCCGGCATGGACGCGCTCATCCACAACATCGAGGCGTACATCTCCGTGAACGCCACGATGCATACCGACTCCCTGGCGTACGAGGGCATCAAGCTCATCAGCAAGAGCATCCGCGCCGCAGTCTATGACGGCACCAACATGTGGGCGCGTGAGCAGATGGCCATCGGCGCCACGATGGGCGGCATCGCGTTCGGCAACGCCGGCGTGGGCGCGGTGCACGCGCTGTCGTATCCCATCGGCGGTATGTTCCACGTCCCGCACGGCATCGCCAATACCATGGTGCTGCCCTGGGCCATGGAGCTCAACATGCTGGCCTGCCAGAAGTGGTTCAAGGAGATCGGCGAGGCCATGGGCGAGAACATGGCCGGCCTGTCCGACGGCGAGGCTGCCCGCAAGACGCTGGCCGCCATGCGTCAGCTGGCCGAAGACCTGGCGGTGCCGCAGTACCTGAGTGAGGTGGGCATCCCGGAGTCGGCCATCCCCGACCTGGTGGAAGGCGCCATGACCCAGGAACGTCTGTGGGCCAACAACCCGCGCAAGTTCACCAAGCGGGACATGGAGCAGGTGTACCGGAACATGGCTGTACGACCGGGGAGTTGCGCGTAGCCTGCGAAGCCCTAAAACCCTCTCCCTATAAAGGTCTCGATGCCCCTCGGCGTAGCTAGGACGGTTTCCGCTCGGACGAAGCGGGGTAGCACGAGTGCGCCGTCACGTGTCCTACGGCGAGACTGGGCGCCAACGATAGGAGGGGACCTCATGAAGCGCAAACCCACGTACGCAGTGTTCACCGCAGTGGTGCTCGTCGCCTTTGCCCTGATCTTGGCCGTGGCACTCGTCGGCTGCGGCAGCAGCACTACGACCACCTCATCCGCGCAGCCGGCCACGACGGCATCCACAGCCGCCAGCACCACCACCAGCGGCAGTAGCACCTCGGTCTCCGGACCGACCGGCGCGACCCCGGCCAAGATCGAAATCCCCCTGAGCGGCGATCAGTCGGTGCCGCCGGTGCAGTCGTCAGCAAGCGGAAAGGCGACCATCTTCATCGAAGCGGGGCCCAACGGCTTCAACATCTCCTACGAGATCGACGTGACAAACATCGTCGATGTCACCGCCGCCCATATCCACCTTGGTGCTGCCGGCGCCAATGGCCCTGTGATCGTGCCGCTCTTCACCGGTCCGCAGAAGTCCGGGTCGTTCACTGGAGTACTGGCCAAGGGAACGATCACCGAGGCCGACCTCACCGGGCCTATGCAGGGTAAGACCTTCGCGGACCTCGCGGCGGCGGTCCTGGGCGGCCAGACGTACGTGAACGTCCACACCGTGGCGAACCCCAACGGCGAGATCAGGGGTCAGATCGTCATCCCGGGCGCGGCCGGAGCCACCGCCACGACCGCAGCCGGAGCCACGACCCCCACCACAGCAGCAGGCTCGGCCACGACTGCCGCGACGGGCTACTAGCTGCCAGCGCGTAAATCGGCTGTCCACCCCCGCAGACTTCGCGGTCATCCGGAATGGTGACCTAGGGGACCGTGGGGGTTGACTTCTTCTGCCGGGCATCTCCCGGTGCCGGTCATACCCATTGGTAGGCGCCGGCCATTGACGGAGTCTCCTTCTTCCCAGGAAGCCCCGCCTGGTCCGTCCGGGTGGGGCTTTTTTGTGCTGCATACGGGCATGATTCTTGTTCGCCCGCTTCTCTTACAAGTCCACCGGCGTGCCTCGAGCAGAGCCCATCGTCGGGCACTTCAGCAGCAACGGGCACTGACAGGCGGCCGCGGAGCGGCGGCGCCTCCTAAAGTCCTGACCGGCCCCGGGTCAGCGTCGCCGCCTCGCGCTTACGCGTGATGGAAAGGAGCACGACGCCTCCCATCGCCACGGCCAGACCGGCGACCGCCAGGAGCAGCCGGCCGGTGCTGCGGGCAATCTCTTCGTCGAACACGGCGGCCGCGAACAGCACGCTCACTGCCAGGGTGGCCGCCTCGAGGGCCGCGAGCGCCGGCGCCAGGGACCCGGTCTTGAGCGCCGCCTGCTGCAGGGCGGACCCCAGGACGGCGGCGAGCACGAAGACGTACAGGGGCCAGCCGGCGAGGATCGCCACCGCTCCGCGCCCGAGCTCGTCCACCAAGAGTTTGGTGAGAGCGGCTTGGAGCGCGAAGCACACGCCGGCCGCGGTCCCGAGCAGCGCGGCTGCGGTCGGACCGCGGTACCTGAAGCCCGGCCAGCTAAGACCGGCCGTCACCACCGCCGTGGCAAGCCCAGCCGCCAGCCAGGCCACCCCGCCGGGGTGAGATGTCCCGCCCTGCGGCTGCCCCAAGAGCACGAACGCCACCAGCCCGGCCAGAGTGGTGCCTGCCGCGATGGCCGACCGGCGCGTGATGCGCTGCCGGGTCAACCGGATGCCCATCGGGATGGCGAATACCAGGCTGAGCGCCTGCAGAGCCTGCACCACCGCCAGGCTTCCGAAGCGCAGGGCCGCGGCTTGGAGCGCCCAGGCGCCCACCGTGGCGACACCGCCCAGCAGCCAGACCGGCTTCCGGAGCATCTGCGCAAAGAACCGGGGGTCTCCTTCCCGGGCAGCGGTCTCAAGGGTCCCGCGCTGCTGCAGCACGGTGCCGAAGGCGAACGCCAAGGGGGAGAGCAGGGCCAGCAGATAAAAGACCATGTTAGAAGTCTGCCAAAAAGCGGTCACGCCCAATCAGGCCGCCCACGTGGGCGGCGCTCAGATGACTATCGATTCTCGCGGATGGGTGTGCACCCGCTCGGCTCCCACACCCTCGCGGCCGACCAGATAGTTGTCCACGGACATGGCGAAGACGCGGCCTTCTGCATCACCCCGCATAGCCGCGCGGACGGCGTTCCATCGCCGCTCGAGCTCCGCGTCCGAAGCCATCTCTATGAGTTGGTCCCTCGGATCTTCCATGAGCCGTCCTTCACCCGCGTGTCCACCGCGTCTGCCAGCTATCATGGCACCGAGGCGGGGCCTCTGCAGCATGCGTATCGACCCGGGATGCGGGCGCCGACCATGAACGGGTAGCGGTGCGCCTCGCCGCCCGCGACGCATACTGCTATCCTCTTCTTAGCACCACGACCTGAGGAGGACCGCGTGAGTGCGCATTCGGCGGAACGGCCCAACGGGGCCACGCAGATCATCCCTACCTTCTGTCACGGTTGTGGGTCGTACCGGCCGACTTGCGGCATCCTCTGCCATGTCAAAGACGGCCGGTTCGTCCGGGTGGAGGGTGACCCGAGCGCCTTCAACGCAGGGGTGAGAGGCAACACCGCGCTCTGCGCGAAGGGGCTCACCGGTCCCCAATTCGTCTACGCCGCCGATCGCCTCAAGTACCCGCTCAAGCGGGCCGGTGCGAAGGGGGAGGGCAGGTTCGAGCGCATCACCTGGGACGAGGCTCTCGACACCATCGCCGCCAAGCTCAAGGAATCCAAAGAGAAGTTCGGCCCAGAATCCTACGCCGTACTCTCGCCCGAGTACTGGCCGGTCCTCGGCAGCCTGGGCCGGCGGTTCTTGAACGTCCACGGAAGCCCCAACTACCTGCACAGCGCCATCTGCGCCACGCCGCGCATGGCGGCCGCGCGGGTCACCATCGGCTACTTCAGCATCGGCCCCGACGACTGGACAAAGACCAAGCTCATCGTCAACTGGGGCGCCAACGCGGAGAATTCCGGCGTCAACCAGGGGGTTCCGCGCGCCATTCTCAACTCCCTCGATCACGGCGCCCAGATGATCGACATCCGTCCGATGCTCGATCCCCTGGGGGCCAAGGCCCAGGTCTGGCTCCCGGTGAGGCCGGGCACCGACTGCGCCCTGGCCCTCGCGGTCCTCAACGTGCTCATCACCGAGCGCCTGTACGACGCGGAGTTCGTGACCGAATGGTGCTACGGCTTCGACAAGCTGGCCGAGCATGTGGGCGCGTACTCGCCCGAGTGGGCAGCGCCGGTCACCGGCCTGGCACCTGAGCGGATCCGCGAGACGGCCCGCCTCATGGGCGCCACCCGGCCGATGTGCATCCGGATGGGGAACGGCGTCGGCGACCAGGCCAACGACGGCACGGCCACGATCTCGGCCATCTGTCTCATCGCCGCCATCACCGGCAACCTGGATGTTCCCGGCGGCCAGTTCGCAGGCCCCGCCGGCCCTCCGCCGCCGGTGTCTTGGCTCGACGACCTACTGCCTACCGGCACCGTCGACCGGCTGGTGGCACCCGAAGCTCCCACCTGGTATCAGACCCCTGGCCGGTGGGAGAGCGGTCCCTCGTCTGCCTACTACAAGGCGCTCATGAGCATCCTTTCCGAGAAGCCCTACCCGATACGGGTCCTGAACGCCAGTTGCAGCAACCCGCTCTCAGCAACACGCAATCCCAAGAAGGTTGCGGAAGCGCTCAAGAAACTGGATTTCATGTTCGTCATGGACGTCTTCCATGCGCCGCACGCGGACTTCGCCGACATCGTGTTGCCCGCCTGCACCAGCTACGAGCAGGGGGACTTCTTCGGCGTGCGCCCCACTCCCGACGGGATCCGGGTGGCGCCGTACAACCAGGTGGTTGAGCCGCTCGGGGAGGCGCGCAGCGACTGGCGCTTCTATCTCGACCTGGCCGTCCGCATGGGGTACGGGGAGCACTTCTGGCAGGGGGACATGGACGCCTTCATGGACGAGGCCCTTGCTCACTACGGCATCACTGCGGTGCAGTTGCGGCAGAACCCGGACGGCGTGTTCGTGCAGCCGCCGGCTCCCCCAGCTGGGGCGGCATCCGCGGCGGGGACGATCGCGGCGGCGCCTGCGCAGCCGGCGCCCGGGCCCCAGTTCCGCAGGTACGCGGCGCTCTTCAAAGATCTGCCGCACGGTAAGGTGCAGTGCTACAACGAGGCCATCGGTGGCCGGGAGAACTGCGACCGCAGCGGCACCCTACCCTTCCTGCCCGCATACCAAGGTCCGCCGGAAGGCCTCGCTGAGACCCCGGAGCTGACCGAGGACTACCCGCTCATCCTCAGCGACGTCCATGCGTATCGCCTTGCCCAGCACAGCTACCACCACAATGCCGCCTATCTGCGCGAGTTGCAGCCCTATCCCTGGCTGCGGATCAACCCGGCGACCGCTCAGAGATACGGTGTCGCGGACGGCGACTGGGTACGGGTGGAATCGCCTCACGGCTGGAGCAAGTTCGTGGCCGAATACTTTCCCGGCATCTCGCCCGAAGTGGTGATGACGAAGCGCGGGTGGTGGCAGTCCTGTGCCGAACTCGGCCTGCCCGGCTACGGTACAGGTGATGGCGGGAGCGAGGTCAACAACCTCTACAACTCCGACGAGCGCCTGTTCGACAAGTTCTTCTCGCAGATGTCCAAGCAAACCCTCGTGCGTATCAGCAGATGGGAGGAGGCGTAGCGATGGCGGACACCTACGCGTTCACCCACGACCCCCAGCGCTGCATCAAGTGCTTCACCTGCGAGATCGCCTGCAAACAGTGGCGGGAGATCCCGCCGGCCACCTTCAAGCTGCGCCGCGTCTTCGAGGAAGTCGCCGGCGAGTTCCCGGCCGTCACCCGCACGTTCCACTCGGAGAGTTGTCGGCACTGCGCCGATCCGCCCTGCGCGGCGGCCTGCCCGACCGGCGCGATCACCAGAGATGAAGCCGACGGCATCGTGCGCGTGGACGCGGTCAAGTGCGACGGTTGCCGCGCCTGCCTGCCAGCGTGCCCGTATGAGGTGCCACAGTTCGCCTCGGACGGCGTGCTGCAGCTCTGCGACCTGTGCTCTGACCGACTGGCCGAGGGGAAGGCCCCCATGTGCAGCGATTCCTGCCCCACCGGGGCGCTCCGCTGGGGATAGACGGGCCCTAACCGACCAAGCGGAACGAGTCCACCAGTTCGAGCACGACGATCCTGTCGTCCGTCGTGCCGCAGCCGGTACCGGTGGGGGAGATGGCGTCGATGACGGGCAGCACCTCGTCCTCGTCAAGGATCATCTCGAGCTTGAACTTCGGCAGGGGTGCTCCCAGCTGCTGGTAGCCGCGGTAGAGTGGCGCGGGCGCGTCGACGTCGTCGTGGCAGAGGACGTCGGACACCGTGATCTGCCTGCCGTCGGTTCCGGCAAGCCGGGTGCGGATGCCCCGTACTACTTCCGTCAGTCTCTCCTGCTCGAGGATCGCGATCAGATATTTCATAGGACCGCCGCGCTGGTTGCTTGCCTGTGACACAGCCAGTATGCGGGCGGCTGCGCCCGCGCGCATTGGCCCGGGAGGACAAGCATGCCTGCGCCTGTTGTCCAAGTGTCCCAGCGGTCTGCTTTCTCATCAAATCTTCATCTTTCTCAGCGATACTAGAAAAACGGAAGGATTGTCGAATCTCCGTGCGAGAACGGGCCTTGATGGCCACAATGTGTAGAGTCACTCGGCGCAAAGGAGTCGCGCTTTATGAAGAGATCCCGAACTATCCGCTTGTCCTTGGGCGTGATGCTGGGCCTTGCCTTGCTGGTAGCGCTTCTGACCGCCGCGTGTGGCACCGCGGCACAGAGTTCCAGCCAAGGTCAGGCCACGGCGACCACACCCCAGGGCATCCTCCAGGAGGCCTTGGCCAACATGGGCCAGGTGACCGCCGGGACCGGGAACGTCAACCTCAGCGTCACCGTCACCGGCGACTCGAGCAAGATGCCGTCCGGCGCCCAGGCTCTTCTCGGGCAGCCCCTCAAGCTCTCCGGCACCTACTCGTTCGACAAGACGGCTAAAGCGGCCCAGGTCGGCCTGAACGCCGCCGTTGCCGGGCAAACCATCCCCGTTGCGTTCGAGGCCGTGAACGGCCAGGCCTGGTTGCAGTTCATGGGCCAGTGGTATCAGACGCCGGCGGCCGCCAGCAAAGCCGCGGAAACCACCACTAGCGGTCAGGAGACCAAAGCCTCGGCGGTCCAGCAGGCTCTCGCCGCCGCCGGGGTCGACACCAACGCGTGGCTGACGAATGCCAAGATCGTGGGGGATGAGACTGTCAATGGCGTCGCCACGTCGCATATCTCGGCCACGGTCAACGTGAGCCAAATCGTATCCGACCTGTCGAAGATGGCTGCCAGCGGTGCTCTCAAGAACCTGATGCCGAGTGGGACAGCGAACACTCAGTCAACCGCAGCCGGTTCGTCCACCTCTGAGACCATGCCCACTCAGCAGGAGCTGCAGCAGATCCAGACCACCGTCAGCTCCGCGGTCCAGAGCCTTACGCTCGACGTGTGGGTGACCAAGGACACCCATCAGTTCCGCCAGGTGGAGGTGAAGGCCACCATCGTTCCGCCGGCTGCTACCGCTCAGAACGAGACCACGACCTCGGGGAGCACGGCCACTACTGAATCGGCGCAGCAGGCTGCAACCAAAGCGGCGCTCGAGAGTCTCGTGCAGGGCATCAAGAGCGTCTCGCTCGATGCCACCGTCTCTCTCGCCCCGGCCACGACGCCGCTCAAGGTGACCCCGCCTGCTAATGCGAAACCGTGGAGCGCTCTCCAGACGACGCTGCAGGGATTCACCAGCATGTTCTCCGGTGTCCTTGGCGGGGGGTCGACCTCGACCAGTGCCCAATAGGACCCGCGTACATCGCGCCCTGGTCGTCATAGACCGGGGGACCGATCGGCTTCCACGACCCGGCCTGCTCGATTGCGAGCAGGCCGGGTCTGTCTCGGGTGCCCTACGCCAGCATCCGCTCCCAGGCCAGCCCGGTCGGCCTGTCGATCGGCTGTGAGAAGACGTCCGGGTACCGCCGCGCCAGCTCGTCCAAGTCCACTGGGGCGATGTCCACCAGGAACCCGCCCGACACCATGCCGGTGGCGTTCTTCGACGTCGTGTTCCGCGGAGTGATGGTGTTGATGGCGCCGCCCCGCTCCAGCTCGCCTACCACGATGGGGTCGTAGCGGGAGCCGTGGTCCACGTAGACCACGCCGGGCATCACACGCTCGGTCACGTAGGCGGCCACCAGCACCGCGCCTCGCTCGTTGAACACCTTGAAGACGCTGTGGTGCTCGATGCCCCGCGCAGCCGCGTCGCTCGGGTGGAGCCACGCAGTCTGATAGGCGTAGCCGTCCGGGCCCACGATCTTGCAGGTCTCGATCTCACGTAGCCACTGCATGTCGTCGTGCTGCGAGTGCACGCGCCAGCGCGGGTGGTGGGAGATGCACAGGAACGGGTAGAGCTTCGCCCGGTCGCCGGAGAGGCGCTCGTCGTGACTGGGGCCCCGCTCGATCCATTTGGGGATGGGCGGGCGCTCCTCGTCGTCGGGGAAGTGGTCGGCCAGCCGCTGGGAGAAGAACTCCAGCTTGCCGGTGGGCGTGCTGAGCGGGTGGTTGGCGGGGTCTTCGGCGAAGCCGCGCAGGGCGATCTCGTGCTT
>Ga0182021_10002651_pt1 | contig 20940 bp, 14 predicted proteins | sample 612E3MmetaG_FD_120493 | JGI IMG/M metagenome (GOLD analysis project Ga0182021, IMG submission 120493) | Permafrost microbial communities from Stordalen Mire, Sweden - 612E3M metaG (Illumina Assembly) | ecosystem: Environmental > Terrestrial > Soil > Wetlands > Permafrost | place: Sweden... | reverse complement strand
TTCCGGATAACCTGGTTTTCGCTGTTGCGGATGATCACTGAATAGATCCCCGGTGGAACCGGACGAAGATCGATCACCTTTTCAACCGTACCCGTTACCGTTACATCCTTCTGCAGGTAAATCTCCACACCCAGGTTATTGAGCACACTCAGGGTTAAGGATTCCTTTGAAGCGCTGGTAATGGAAAGTGTGAATTTCCCATCATTCGGAACAGGATAAACAGAGATGCCTGTACCCTGGAGGGTATTGATTCCAATCTCTGTGACCTGGATCTGGTTCGAAGCAGCAGAAGAGCACCCGTTGAGGGTTACTACATCCCAGTAAAATCCAACCTGTGTTGCAATGTAGGTTTGGTCTGTGGCTCCCGGGATCAGCGTTCCTTCAAAATACCATTGGTTGCCGAGAGGTGCGTCGCTGGTAAGTGTGGCCCCCACGCCAGTAATTACGGGTGTTTGCGGCGTCACCACAACTGTCAGGTTCAAGGCTGGAGAACCGGTTCCGTTGCCACAGGCATTGGTAGCATACACGGTGATGTCGCCGGAAACGGCTGCCATCGAAAAGTTAACCGTGATGTCGTTAGTGTTCGCGCCGCCAACAATAGTGGCACCGGCAGGTACAACCCACACATATCCTGTTGCTCCTGTAACCGGGGAGATGGAATATTCAATACCTTCTGTACCCTGGCAAAGGGCATTCGGGCCAACGATGGTTCCTGCAGCCGCAGGCTTGAGGTTCACCGTAACGGGGAATGCAGGAGAAATTGTTCCATTCCCGCAGGTACTGTTTCCATAAACCGTTATATTCCCTGAAGTAGCGCTCAATGCATAGTTCACGGTGATGGAATTTGAAAATTGTCCGCTAACAATGGAAGCGCCTGCCGGAAGTGTCCAGATATAGGAATGCGTATTCGGAATCGCTGCAACAGAATACACATAATTGGTTCCGCCTTCGCAAACCGTAGATGGACCAGTGATGGGACCTGCAGCTCCGGGGGCACCGGTAACCGTTACCGGGAATACTACAGGTGCAACAGCGGCACAACCGCTTGAGTTGGTATAATTTACTCCAATGGTTTGTGCTCCGGCCCCGGTCCAGTTAACGGTTACTGTATTTGTTGTTCCGCCGAACAGGATGGATCCGCCTGAAGAAATGTTCCAGGTGTAACCTGTCATACCCGCCTGGGTGGTATACGTGTAATAACCCGAGTTGACACATACCAGCGATGCGCCGGTCAGGGTCGGAGCCGGGCCCTGGTTAACAGTGACGGCATAGGATGCGGGAACAGAATTCGAACATCCATTTGCGTTTGTGTAAGTAACGTAAACGGTCTGGGTTCCTGCTGTATTCCATACAACGGTGGCTGAACTGGTTCCGTTACCACTTACAACACTTCCTCCTGCGGAGGTTGTCCAGTTATAACCTGTCATACCTGTTTGGGTGGTATAGATGTTATTTAAAGCTGTACATGGAGTGGCACTACCTGAAATGGTGGGAACAGGTAACGGATTCACTGTTACACAAACTGTTGCAGGTGTGAGCCCCGGACATCCGGCTGCATTGCTGTAATTCACCGGAATGCACCGGGTGCCTGCGGTGTTCCATGTTACCGTTGCTGTATTGCTTGAAGTTGTTCCACCGGAAGTGATAAGTCCTCCGGAAATTGTCCATACATAATTGGTCTTCCCTGCTTCAGTGGTATAAACATTCCCTGCAACTCCCACGCAGGCAGTCGTATTACCCGTCAGTGTCGGCGTTGCGGCAGCATTCACATTGACCGCAATCATGGATAGCGATCCGTTTCCTGCACATCCGCTTCCGTAAACAGAAACGTTGCCCGAATAGGAAGGATTCGGAAAACTTACCGTGATGGAGTTTGTATTAGCTCCTGCAGTGATGATCGCCCCGAAAGGAATGGTCCAGTTGTAGCTATTGGCATTTGCAATGGCAGGAACCGAATAAACATATCCTGTTCCCCCGTTGCAAACCTGTAGTGAACCTGTGATGGCTCCTGCATTTCCAGCTGCATTGCAGACTGTGAAAAAGGTCTGGTCGGTACCATTGGAGGTACCTGCTCCGTTAACGCCTTTCACCCGGTAATGATAGGTTGTATTGGCCGTCAATGCGGTAAGGTTTGCGCTTACATTATTTACTGCAGTGCCGGTAACAGGCGATGGCACTCCTGCAATCGTGGATCCATAAGCTACGGTAAGTCCATAATCGAAAGAAACCGTCGTTGATAAATTGTTAGCATTTACTGTTCCATTCAAGGTCGCATTGGAGGATGTCACACCAGTTGCAGGAGTAGTTCCAACTGTGGGTGCGATCTGCGACGTGGTAAATGTCAGGTCACCACCATTCGTTGTACCGATGGTATTTACGCCGTTTATCCTGAAGTGATAAAGGGTGTTTGGAAGTAACCCGGTAATCGGACCGGTGATGCCTGTAACGGCTGATCCGCTCACCGTAGGAGGAGTTCCCGCTATGTTTGTGCCGTAGGCAATGGTAAGACCATAATCAAACGAAGTGGTGGTAGTGTTATTATTGGCATTTACGGTACCGTTGAGCGTGGCAGTGGTGCCGGTGATTGCGTTAGCCGCCGAGGTTAGAACCGTTGGAGCTGCAGGTTGAGTTGTAAAGGTCAGGTCACTCCCGTTTGTGGTTCCTCCGGCATTTACGCCGACAACACGGAAATGATAGAGTGTATTAGGTTGTAATCCGGTGATCGCTCCGGTAACAGCAGTGGCCGTACTGCCTGTCACAGGAGATTGTGCAGCTGTGACCGTGCTTCCGTATGCAACCGTCAATCCGTACTGAAAAGTAATAGTTGTGGAAGCGCCGTTGGCATTTACGGTCCCATTTAATGTTGCAGAAGTGGTGCTGATCGCTGTCGCAGCAGTGGTTGTAACTGTTGGTGGAGTTGCACCACCTGCAATGTTTACGGTAAAATCTTCGCAATTGCCATACGTTTGTGCGGTACAGGGTCCTGACGGGTATCCTATCCATTCTGTTAAAGCCCTGAGGCGGGTGTTGCCGGTAAGGGCTGTTCCCGGGGGAGTGAAAGGAAGGGTATAATTTGTAGCTGAAGAGGAACAGATCACCTGCCCGATCAATTCACCGGCATCGAATGTGTTGTTATGATTATAATCGATATACACATTCACATAAGTGCTTGAATACCCGGACTGAATCGTAATTGTAGCCGGAACCCCAATGGTGAGGTTGGTAGAACTTGCCGTGTAGTCATGATAAGACGATGTACAGGTGATCGTTTGATTGATGGTTCCCAGCTGGAATAATGAAAGTCCGTCTCCATAAGTACACCCGGTACTATAGGTCGGATAACAATATTGTGCCATTGCCCCACTGCAAATCAATACCAGGAAAAGGGTCTGAAAAAATTTGTATAACTGTTTCATGATTTTAAGTTTTTGGTTAATAACTCAAAAATATCCGGGTCAACTACAACCTGAGTAGTCAATATATATGGTTTAAATCATGTCAGCTCCCGCCAGATTTACTTGTTCCTTCTGCAGCTATTCAAAAGAAAACAAAATCACCGTAAATTACGGCTTTAAATATACTAACATTTTTCCCAATTCAAAGAAAAATATTTTTTAAAACTTTTCTTAAAAATGCCTGGAGTTCTTCCGTCTCATTCATCCGGGATATTATCTATATTTGTCCATATAATCACGTATAAGAACATTCCTAATTTATCATAAAACATGGATACAGGCCAGGATATTTTTGTTGAAGAAATCTTAACAAAGGCGTTGAATGCGGGTCATGCAATGGGAAAACTCGACCAGCAGCAAACTGATAAGATCGTCCGCTCCATCTATGAAACCGGGTTCAACCACCGGTGGGACCTGGCAGAAATGGCGTTCCGGGAAACCGGCATCGGGAATGTGCGCGATAAGATGATAAAAAACATCATTGCGACCCGTTTTGTTTACCGCGATATTTATCTCCAGAAGACAGTAGGAATTATCAATGAAGACAAGGAAAACCAGATCATCGAGATCGCACGTCCGATGGGGCCGGTCTTTGCAGTTACCCCGGTTACCAATCCCACTTCAACGGCATTGTTCAAGATCCTTATCGCGATGAAAAGCCGGAACCCCATCATCATCTATCCGCATGGTGCTGCCCGGAAATGCACCAGCGAGACTGCACGGCTGTGTTACGAAGCGGCCCTGGCGGCCGGAGCGCCGGAAAACTGCATTCAGTGGATACCGAGAATAACCCGTGAACAGGTGCTCCGGCTGATGAGCCACAAACGGATGGCATTGGTACTTGCTACAGGTTCGGTAAGCCTGGTAAAAGCAGCCTATTCTTCAGGCAACCCTGCGATAGGTGTAGGTCCTGGCAATGTACCTGTCTATATCGGAAAAAGTGCGGATGTTGCTTTCGCAGTGGATCAGATCCTGCTTTCTAAATTGTTCGACAACGGTACCATTTGCGCCAGCGAACAGGCAGTTGTGGTTTCTCATAACAATGCAGCTGCCGTAAAGGATGAATTTATCCAGCAGGGTGCCTGTTTTCTTTCTCCCGAAGAAATTGAAAAGGTCGGGGAAATCGCTTTCAACAAAACCCAGCGGTCGATGAGTCCCGATGTGATCGGGAAACCGGCAACCACCATAGCCAAAATGGCAGGAATTAAGGTTCCGGCGGGAACACGTTGCCTCATAGCTCCCATGGAAAAAGCACAGGTTGGAATAGAATGGCCGCTTTCCCTTGAAATCCTGGCACCCATATTGGCCTTCTATGAAGTAGATGGTTTCGAGGACGGGATTGCCCAGTGCCGGAGGATCAATGAACATGGCGGATTGGGCCATACCGTGAGCATCTTTTCCAACGACGATGCAAAAATTCGTTACTTTGCACAATCCCTCAATGCCGGCCGCATCGTTGTCAATACCCCATCTTCCCAGGGAGCCCTGGGAGGACTCTATAACGGACTTACCCCCTCCCTGACGCTCGCCTGTGGCTCAGGAGGAAAAAATTTCACCACCGATAATATCACTGTACGCCACCTTCTGAATATCCAGCGTATTGCCTACCGTAAAATCAGCTTCTGCGCCGAACACCAGGAAGGCGATGCATTTTGCTGCGATCAGCATTTAACCATCGATGAGATTGATGATAAATGCGATAAAAACAGGGCGTCAAAATCTTAAAAATCCTCAAGCATCCGGGGATAAATGGCCAGTGATGAAATTCCATCAAATTTTCTTTTATCTGGTAAAAAACGTTATGCAACCTTTTACATATATTATTGTCTGTATATTTGCACTAAAAAATTAAAAAATCGAACAACAAAAAAACAACACGCATGAGAAGGAAAATTTACTTTGTTATCCCGCTATTTGTCATTGGAGCATTCCTCCTGGCCGCTTTTGGTGATGGCGGAGCCAATACTGATTATCCAAGTGGGGCACCTGCAGGCAATACCGGCTCTCCGGGCGACGGCCAGAATTGTACTTTTTGTCACAATGGTTCTGCATCAACCCAGGCAGGCATCATCACTTCAGACATTCCTGCACAGGGTTATACGCCCGGTTCATCTTATACCATAACAGTTACGTTATCGGGTTCAGGGCAGAAGGGTTTTGAAGTTTCTCCGCAAAATGCATCCGGAACTTTATTGGGAACCCTCACAGCAGGATCCGGCAATAAACTGGTCGGGGCCGGAAAATATTGTACTCATTCCAGCGCAGTCGGAGGTTCTTCAGCCACCTGGAATTTTACCTGGACAGCACCCGCTGCCGGGACAGGTCAGGTTACTTTTTACGGTGCTTTTTGCATCTCCAAACCTGTCACCAAACTTTCCACGCTTGTCGTTGATGAAAACACGGCTGCGCCTTTGTCGGTATTGGCAACGGCAACTCCTTCTTCCATCTGTTCGGGAAACAGTTCGCAACTGAATGCAATTGCTTCCGGAGGGACGCTCAGCTATATCTATTCCTGGACTTCCCTTCCGGTGGGATTCACATCCAGTATTCAGAATCCGGTGGTCACACCTGCCATAACCACCCAATATATTGTACACGTGGATGACGGATCGCAAACTATAACGGATACCACCCAGGTGGACGTAATAGTTTCCCCAACTGCAGCTGCGGGCCCCGATACGAATTATTGTGTGACGGTTACTGAAATCCCGTTGCATGGAATCGCCACCGGATACACAACGCTAGCATGGACCACCAATGGCGACGGTACATTCAGCAGTACCAGCAACCTGAACAGCATTTATTATCCGGGGTCCGGCGACAAGAATAACGGTTCGGTTCATCTGACACTGACAGCATCACCACAGGCACCCTGCACCAATGCGGCCTCCAGCACCCGTGTAATTTTGTTCGATCCCTGTGGCGTTGGAATGCCCCTGCTGACAGGCAATCCGTTTATGTTTTCCCTGCGGCCGAATCCTTCCAACGGCATCGTCACCATCTACAGTTCAAACGTGAAAAATGAAGATATACTGATCCGGGTGACCGATCTGAGCGGGAAGGTCGTTCTGACTGAAAACCTTACGATCACCGGGGATAAACTGGATCACAGGATGGATCTTTCCTCCCTGACAAAAGGAATCTATTTTATAAGGATCGAAACAAAAAGTACCGTGAAAACCGGAAAATTGATCTTACAATAGAAATATTTGCTATACTTCCAGAAGCTGCCCCGACCCTGAGGCGGCTTTTTTTCACTTTTCCCTTTTCACTTTTCTATTCTCGTTTTTCATTTACCACTCATCACTTTTACCTTCATAACCTGCAAGTGATAAATGAAAATTGAAAAGTGAATATCGAAAAACTAAAAGTGAAAAACCGTATCAATTCATCTGCGTTAAAAAATATTTCTACATTTCGTATTACCTTTCATTGCATCAGACGATTAAGAGCATAAACATCTGACTTATGAATGAAAGATAAATCCTCAGGGAAAAATCATTTTCTTTTGGTCTTAACATAATGATGATCTGCAAATCACTGAAGGAAAAAAAGAAACAAAGTATCCCTTATAATCAATTCCTTCGATCCGGGACCGCAATCGGTGCTTTGATCCGTGAAGCAGAATTTGCACAGTCAAAGGCTGATTTTATCAATAAAATGTCAATTGCGCTGAAGGAAGCTAATGAAACGGATTATTGGCTGAATCTTCTTAATAAAACCGGGGATATTGATAATCTGACTTACATGCCGGCAAGCAAAATGGTAACGGAAATAATCTGTATGCTCGTAGCAACAATAAAGACTGCAAAAAACAATGGGTTACTGAAATAAAAACGCCAAAAAGTGAGTCATAATTTTTCACTTTTCTATTCTCGTTTTTCATTTATCACTTATCACTTTTACTTTCATAACATGCAAGTGATTAATTATTATTGAAAAGTGAATATCGAAAACCTAAAAATGAATAGTTATATGTTAGGAGAACCGTTTTGTTTTTTGATCCGGGTTCATGAATAAAAATCAGGAATATTTTTTCCTCTATGTCGTTGGTGACCAATAAACATGTACCTTTGTACATCTATTCTGAATAAAAGAGAAGGACTTTTTATTTTATGCAATAATCAGACTGGCTGCCTTGAATGAAATTACCGATAAGCCACGGGAAACATCACTCCAGGCTTGAATCAGAGGCTTTATTTTTTGAAAGAAGACTTTTTCACTTTCTTTTCATAAAGCGAATCAGTTTTCTGGTTTTTAATGGGCTTTTATTATCGCGAAATGAGACAACTGGTTCGATTGTGAGTCCATTTTTATCTACAGAATTAAAACAATATTCAATGATACTATTGACCCTTGTTTTTTCGTTGTTCATCACCTTAACAATTTTTATCTCATGAAGAAAATTTTTTCCCTCCTCTTGGTACTCGGGTTTTCCATGCATTTTGCATTCGGGCAAAACAATATAACCGGTCCCATTGTTCAGTATCCTGTTTATTTCGATGTATCTCCTCCTTTGCGTGATATGGTAAAGAACCTTCCTGTGAAATCAGATAATTCCTGGAAAGACGGGATCGTCAAAAACCATTTCAATGTCCGTCAGAAACCAGCAGGGCAGATCCCGGGAGGTTTATCAGATCCCAACCTTCAAACGAAGAACGGGCTGATCATTACGGATACGACCATCCAAAATTTCGATGGGAACACGAACTATGAAGGTTATGTTCCTCCGGATACCCATGGCGACGTGGGGCCAAACCATTATTTCCAGGTTGTAAACTGCCATTATTCCATTTACAGTAAAACCGGAACATTACTATTGGGGCCACTGTTGAACAATACGGTCTTTTCCGGAATGACAAACAACTCAAACGACGGGGATGCTGTTGTTCTCTATGATGAACAGGCCAACCGCTGGTTATTTTCCCAGTTCTCGCTGCCCAATTATCCGAACGGACCTTTTTACCAGATGATCGCTGTATCGCAAACAGCCGACCCTACCGGTTCATGGTACCGTTATCAATACACCTTTACCGATATGCCCGACTATCCAAAATTTGGGGTTTGGGGAGATGGATATTATATGTCGATGAACCGTTTCACATCGGGTTCTGGCAACTATGCAGGAATCGGAGCTGTTGCCTATAACCGCACACTCATGCTGGCAGGTAGTCCTTCAACCGCCATGGTCATGTTTACAAAACCATCCTCAGATGAGGCTTTCGGATGGCTTCCTTCCGACTGTGACGGTCCTTTCCCGACGGGAACTCCCCCTAATTATTACCTTTATATGTATGATGGAACTCCTGACCATCTCGGAATCTATGAATTTCACGTTGACTGGGCGAACACAACCAATTCAACATTTTCAAATTTCCTTTCGCTTCCTGTGAATGCATTTACTGCAACTATTTCCGGTATTCCCCAACAAGGAACTACACGCAAAATAGACCCTATCAACGACCGGATGATGTACCGCCTGCAATACCGTAAATTTTCCGATCATGCTGCAATGGTTTGTAATCATACCGTGGATGTATCCTCCTCGGTTGCAGGAGTCCGCTGGTATGAACTGAGAAAAACAACCGGGGCCTGGTCGATATACCAGCAATCAACTTATTCCCTTTCCGATAACAACAGTCGCTGGATGGGCAGTATTGCCATGGATACCAGCGGGAATATTGCACTCGGATATTCTATTTCCGGTTCCAGTATGTACCCTTCCATCCGGTATACCGGAAGAATGAAAAATGACGCCCTGAATACGATGACGATCGGGGAAAGAGGTATTATTAACGGCGGGGGTTCACAAACAAGTGCTTCAAGCCGCTGGGGTGATTACAGCTCCATGACTGTTGATCCAAGTGCTACGGCTACCTTCTGGTACACCCAGGAATATTATACATCAACTTCTTCCACCGGCTGGAAAACACGTATCGCTTCTTTCAGCTTAGCCGCAGCGTTTTCTGTAACTGCGTCAGCTACACCGGCATATATTAATATTGGACAAACCTCCCAGTTGAATGTGGTTGCCACCGGAGGAACCGGAACCTATACCTATTCCTGGACCTCGATACCGGCCGGATTCACTTCAGCAATTCAGAACCCGGTGGTTTCACCCATCGTAACAACAAAATATGTTGCCCATGTAACATCCGGCACCCAAACCAAAACGGATACGACAACGGTATTTATCAACATGACAGCCCTGGCGACTGCTAATCCTTATTTCATCAACTCAGGATCATCCTCCCAGCTCAATATTGCAGCCACCGGAGGAACCGGTTCTTATTCCTATTCATGGTCCTCCAATCCTCCGGGGTTTACTTCCACATTGCAAAATCCAACGGTTTCGCCTACGGTCACTACCGTTTATACTGCCGTTGCAACCTCGGGAACGCAAAATGCAAGCGATACGACAATGGTGACAGTTAATCTGAGTACACTGGGGGTAACAGCCACCGCAACACCCTCTTCTATTTGTATAGGAAACAGTTCGCAGTTGAATGCAGCAGCAACCGGAGGAACCCTTTCGTATACGTATTCCTGGACTTCACTTCCGGCGGGATTTACCTCGACCCTCCAGAACCCGGTAGTTCAACCCATCTTCACAACCATTTATATCGCCCATGTGAGTGACGGGATAAATACTGCTACCGATTCCACGACCGTATCTGTTACTCCGCTCCCAACCGCTTCAGCAGGAAATGATACCACCGTTTGCGCGACGATTGGACAGATTCAGCTCAACGGACAATCAACAAACAGTGCCAGCGTGCTCTGGACAACCAGTGGCGACGGAACCTTCCTGAATCCATCTACACTCACTGCCATTTATTACCCGGGGGTCAACGATAAGGCTACCCTTCATGCGAACCTTACCCTTACTGCAGCTCCTGTTCCACCGTGTACCCCTCAGGCAACCAGTATCCGGCACATCACATTTGATCCCTGTACAGGAATTCCCGAAACAGGAAACGATGCATTCTCTATATCCATAAGGCCAAATCCATCATTTGGTGCTGTCAACCTGGTAATCTCAGGATTAAAAACCGGGGATGTAAAGGTCAGTATCATGGACCTCAGCGGGAAAGTTGTTCTCCAGGAAACTTTTACATCAACCGGCAGTAAGATAAACCGTAAGATTGATCTTTCGAACTTCCAGAAAGGAATTTATTTCGTGAAAGTTGAAACCGAGACACAGGTCAAAACGGAAAAGTTGATTATGGAATAAGGAACTTATTCTTCAACGGGAAATGCCAGGCAGGATATTTTTTCAGCCTGGCATTTTCTTTTATCCCTTGCTAGTTGTGGGCATTTAAAAAATTCAAAAGTAGTCCGTTGAACTGTTGGGGATTTGTTTCCATGGGTGCATGATGGGCGTTGGGAATGATCTTCAGGTCGATGGTCGGGACATTCCGTTTCAGCTTTCTGGCGCTTCGGGGATAGATTGTCCGGTCTTTTTTTCCCCAGATCACCAGAACCGGGAGATCCAGTAATCCGTCGGCATGCAGGTGGCGGATCTCATGGGCATTTGCATAGATATTGATCACTGATGCTGCCGAACCATTGATACGCAGCGGATTAACATAGCCCTTCATCTCAGCTGAATCGAGAGGCCGGCCATAAACCTGTTTCATCAGTCTTTCAATGCTGTTGTAAGAAATAATTCTGTGTTTTGCCAGGGAAACCATAATCTGGTTGGTGCCTTTCATTTTTGACATGGTGATGAACGCCCCTTCCATATTCTGATTCCGGATAAAAACCATTCCATCCACAAGGGTGACGGTTTGAACGCGGTCGGGGTTCATCAGGGCCATGGCCTCCACCGCACCTCCTCCCATGGAATGCCCCACAATATTCCATTTCCTCTTATCTTGCTGATCGATTTTCGCCAACAGGGCCCAAATCAGGTGTGCACGACCACTGTGCGACTGATTGACATTTAGGTTCCTGTCGCTATATCCAAATCCCGGGAGATCGATGGCTACAACCAGGTAACCAGCATTTACCAGTGTATCTATGTTTTTCCGCCAGCAGAAGGTTGATCCGCAGAAACCGTGAACGAGCAATACCTTGCCTTTGGTATTCCGGATCCCTTCATTATAAATCCTGTAGTGAAACGTTGCTGAATCGATTTTCAGAAAATGACTGTTTTCGTATGGTTTAGTCGGAAAAGTCGACGCGACCTCCTGGCCATAGGCAGTGAAAGCCCAAGGAATAATGGCCATTATAAGAAAAAGAAAAAAGAATGAAATTTTATTCACGGTTTACCATGCTTTGCAACAAAAGTAGCATTTTTTACCATAAAGTCGCACAAAGTGCATTCCAAAGGGATCACAAATCGGAAGTAGCGGATTTTTGAATACTTTTGATTTGAATTTCACGTTGGATAATCTGATAACTGATTAGAATGGATAAAAATAAGCTGAAAATTTACCTCCCCCTGGTTTATTCAGGAATTTTACTCGCAGGAATTCTGTTGGGACTTGAACTTAGCAAAGTCGGGAATGGCACCTCTCTGTTCGGCCGGCATCGACAGGACAAGATCAATGAGGTGATCAATTATGTGAAGCAAAACTACGTGGATACCATCAGCCGGAACCAGTTGGAGGAGAAAGCAATCACAGGAATGTTGCAAAGCCTGGATCCGCATTCGGTTTACATTACGCCAAGTGAGTTTCACGATGCCAATGATCCGCTTCTGGGCGGTTTTGAAGGGATCGGGGTACAGTTCCACCTGGAACGTGATTCCATAACAGTGATCAATCCCGTTTCCGGCGGGCCATCGGAAAAGCTGGGCATCAAAGCCGGCGACCGGATTGTGAAGATCGACGGTAAAAATGTGGCAAAGGTCAAGATCACCAATAACGATGTGCTGAGGAAGCTAAAGGGAAAGAAAGGCACGAAGGTCAATGTTTCTATTTTCCGCAAAGGAGTGAAAGGCCTGCTGGATTATACGATCATCCGTGATGTGATTCCGATCTACAGCCTGGATGTTTCCTATATGGTTGAACCAACCATCGGTTACATCCGGCTGAATAATTTCTCGGCCACGACCCATGAAGAAATGACAAAAGCCCTTACGGACCTGAATTCGAAGGGTATGAAAAAGCTGATCCTTGACCTGAGGGGAAATGGAGGAGGACGCCTGCAGGCCGCCATCGATGTGGTTGATGAATTTTTACCTGATGGGAAACTGATCGTGTATACCCAGGGAATCCATCATGCGAAGGAAATGGCCTATGCAACGGCGGGTGGTCTTTTTGAGTCGGGAGAACTGGTTGTGCTGATCGATGAATGGTCGGCTTCTGCGAGTGAGATCGTGGCCGGGGCCATACAGGACAATGACCGCGGAGCCATCATCGGCCGGAGATCATTTGGGAAAGGGCTTGTTCAGGAAGAACTTGATTTTAAAGATGGTTCGGCTGTCCGCGTAACGGTTGCGAGATATTATACCCCTACCGGACGCTGCATCCAGAAATCCTATAAAAACGGATCGGAAGATTATTATAATGATTATTATCACCGTATCCTTTCCGGTGAAATGGAAAATCCCGACAGCATTCATTTTGCCGATTCACTCAAATTTAAAACACCGAAAGGGAAAACCGTTTATGGCGGAGGCGGGATCATGCCGGATATTTATGTACCGGTCGGGAAAGACACCTTGTATAGATATTTCAACCTCATGGCCAACAAAGGCCTCATATACCAATTTGCTTTCGACTATACCGACAGGAACCGCCGGACATTGAATTACCGGTCGTTTGATGAGTTCAACCGGAAATTCGAAATCACCAGTTCGATATATTCCGATTTTCTCAACTCTACGTTGAAAAGTGGGATCAAGCGGGAAGGAAAAGACCTCACCGCCTCTGATGCAAGGATCAAGGTATTGATCAAAGCATATATCGGCAGGAATATTTTGGATAATCCCGGGTTTTATCCCTTGCTGAACAGCATTGACGAGACCGTCATCAAAGCGGTTTCGGTTTTAAGAGCCGGGAAATCTTAAAAAATATCTTTGTTCTGATCCAACCTTTTTTCACCATTCAGCGCCTGTACTAAAGTTGCTGGTTTGCCATGATTTCCATTTGTGATACTTCGTGCGAACTTTGTGTGCCTTTGTGGTTCAATATTTATCATAACCACGTAGGCACCCTAAAGTTAACACGAAGGTGTAAAAAAGATTTTTTAACATCCCCTGTGAGGATGAAGCTTATTTTCTAAAAATGATTGTAATTATTTTGATTTTTTTTGATTCACGTTGTAATTTCGGTTAATAATTCAAAAACGAGAACCTATGATTCATGAATTGCCAAAGCTACCCTATGCACTGAATGCATTGGAGCCTTATATTTCACAGCGGACACTGGAGTTCCATTACGGGAAACACCACCAGGCTTACGTGACCAACCTCAACAAGCTGATCGCAGGAACTGAATATGAAAATTCTTCCCTTGAAGACATTATCCGGAAAGCCAGCGGAGGGATTTTTAACAACGGTGCCCAGGTATGGAACCATACGTTTTACTGGAACTGCATGAAGCCAAAGGGAGGCGGTGAGCCTACCGGAAAACTGGCCGATGTACTGGTGAAAAACTTTGGTTCTTTTGCCGATTTCAAGGAAAAATTCTCGACAGCAGCTGTAACGCTTTTCGGTTCAGGCTGGGCCTGGCTGGTAAAAAAACCCGATGGTTCCCTGGTAATCACCCAGGAAAGCAATGCCGGCAACCCATTGAAAACCGGAGATCTTCCTTTACTGACCTGTGATGTATGGGAACACGCCTATTACCTGGATAAACAGAACCTCCGCCCGGGTTACATTGCGGATTTCTGGAACCTGTTGGATTGGGAGGCGGTTGCAGGAAGGTTTTAGAAATCAGAAAGTCGGTAATCCGTTGTTTTACTGCAGGGACGGTAAAAGGAAATCATCTTTTTCAGTTCGAAAGCTTTCCTTCCAGTATTCCTGATATTTCATTTACCGGAATTCTTTCCTGCAACATGGTATCGCGGTCGCGGATGGTGACCGTGTTATCCTGCAAGGTCTGGTGATCGATGGTGATGCAATAAGGTGTACCGATGGCATCCATCCTGCGGTACCTGCGTCCGATCGTGTCCTTCTCCTCGTAATAACAGCGGAAACGGTATTTGAGGACATCCATGATCTCTCTTGCTTTTTCCGGGAGTCCGTCTTTCTTTATCAGGGGAAGGATCGCGACTTTTACCGGTGCAAGGATGGCCGGAAGACTCAGAACGACCCGTTCGCTGCCATCTTCCAGTTTCTCTTCCCGGTAGGCATAACTCAATACTGCCAAAAATGTCCGGTCGAGACCGACGGAGGTTTCCACCACATAAGGAACATACCCTTCATTATTTTCCGTATCAAAATACTGGATCTTCCTTCCTGAAAATTTCTGGTGGGCGGCAAGGTCAAAATCCGTGCGTGAATGGATGCCTTCCAGTTCTTTGAAACCTATCGGAAATTCAAATTCGATATCGGTGGCTGCATTGGCATAATGAGCCAGCTTTTCATGGTCGTGAAACCGGTATTTTTCAGAAGGGATCCCCAGGGAGGTATGCCACCGCATTCTTTCTTTCTTCCAGTAGTCGAACCATTCCAGTTCTTCGCCCGGCTTCACGAAATACTGCATTTCCATCTGCTCGAACTCGCGCATGCGGAAGAGGAACTGTCTTGCAACAATCTCGTTGCGGAAGGCTTTCCCGATCTGGGCAATCCCAAAAGGGATCTTCATCCGGGCCGACTTCTGCACATTCAGGAAATTCACGAAGATACCCTGGGCCGTTTCCGGGCGAAGGAAGATCTCGTTTGTATCTTCATTAACAGAACCCATCTGGGTTGAGAACATCAGGTTGAACTGCCGGACTTCCGTCCAGTTTTTTGTTCCGGATATAGGGCACACAATACCCAGTTCCTCGATCAGGGCCTTGACATCGGCAAGATCATTTTTTTCCAGGGAAGGGTAGAAACGGTTCTTTATGGTTTCAATTTTTTCAAGATATTCCTTCACCCTAGGATTGGTGGTCCGGTACATCTGTTCATCGAAGGTTTCGCCAAACCGCTGGCGGGCTTTGTCGACTTCCTTCTGGATCTTATCATCGATCTTCTGGATATGATCCTCTATGAGGACATCGGCACGGTAACGTTTCTTCGAATCTTTATTATCGATCATAGGGTCGCTGAAGGCATCCACATGCCCGGATGCTTTCCAGATCATCGGGTGCATGAAGATGGCCGAATCAAGCCCGACGATATTTTCGTGGTACTGCACCATCGATTTCCACCAATAGGACTTGATGTTGTTCTTCAGTTCCACGCCAAAGGGGCCGTAATCGTAAACAGCGCTTAATCCGTCGTAAATCTCACTTGAAGGAAATACAAAACCGTATTCTTTGGAATGTGAGATGATCTTTTTGAAAAGGTCGTCATTTGTTGCCATGCGGCAAAGATAAAAAAAAATGAGGTCGGAGAATGGAAGATGGAGAATGGAGGACCGAGGGCAGAGGTCAGAGGTCAGATGGCGGAGGACGGGAATCTGATCTCGGATTTCCGTTCTCCGCCTTCCGCTTTTCTTCCTTACCTTTGAAATCTCATAAAAAATGAAATTATGATTAAGCGATCGATATTTTTAATGGTGATGTTTTTCTGCCTGGGATTTTTATCCGCCCAAACTTCGTCAAAACCCTGGACCGATGATCAGCTACAGTCGCCTGAAGCCCTGGCCAACATTCTTCGGAATCCGAAATCCCAGCAGCCGGTGATCTTCAATATCGGCCCCATGGAGGATATTAAGGGAGCTGCGAACATCGGGCCAACAAAAGACAAAAAAAACCTGGAAAAACTTAGGCAGGCACTTGCCAAAATCCCGAAAGATAAAACCGTAATTATCTATTGTGGGTGCTGTCCCATAAGGGTTTGTCCCAACATCCGCCCTGCTTTTGAATTGCTGAAAGAGATGAAATTCGCTCATCCCAAACTGCTAAACCTCGAGCATAACCTGAAATCGAACTGGATCGATGCCGGGTACCCGATGAAGTGAAGACGGAAAGCGGAGAGTGGTCAAACTTTTTTCTATTTCACGAAGAATCACGAAGTCTCTGTGAATCTCTTTTTTAACTCAGTGCAACTCTGTGTAAATCCAATTAGGGACCAAGTCCTTTTTAACCGCAAAGTGCGCAAAGGTATACGCAGAAGACGCAAAGAAGTGTGAAAAATGTCAGAGTAACCCGTGAGGGATCAACAGGCTTTTCGTCACCGGAAATTCATATCTCCGGTTCAGGATCTTCAGGATGATCTTTTTTTCATTAGGTTCCCGGATGATCTCTGCATGCCGGGATTTTGCAATGTTGATCAATGTGATGGCTTTTTCGATCCCTTCTCCCCGCTGGTAATTCACAACTTCGTCGGGCATTGCCAATCCATTTCCTTCATAGATGGATTCATCAGGCCAGGCCATCAAAATCGTAAAGACCTGATCCATTTCCATCTCACTGAAATAATCAACCGAAACCGGGTTACGTTCATATGCGGCTTTCAGAAAAGGTTGCCAGTCGCAGGAATCCATGTGCCGTCCGGCATAGAAGGCAAGATCAGCCGTGGTGGAATTTTTCCGGAGGACCGACAAAACGCTGATGATCTCATCCCTTGATTGAAGGGGTGAGATGGCGACCGGAGGAGAGGGTGAAAAAACTTTCTTGGATGATGGCAGTAGAGGAACGGTATGAATGAACTTACGAAGGTCGTCGATGAACTCCTTCTTTGCGGTAAGCGCAGGAAATTCCTGCTGGAAAAGCGTAAAGAATTCCTTGTTCGTTTTCTGCGAGAAAATGAAATTATCCGCGGCGATCACTGCCCTTTCTTTTTCAATGCTTACTGTCAGATCTTCTTCATCGATTTCGCAGAAGAGTTTTTTGGCCGTTTTATCCCCGATCTTGTTTTTGCTTCCGTGTTCATAGGCGAAGGCCTTTTCAAGCCGGATATACTTTGTTTGATCCATGCATTGAAAGCTCAGCTGGAAAAACTTCTGATAGCGGGATACTGATCGCAGGAAATTGGTAAAGATCTCAAAGCTGACAGGGATCTCAAGGTAACCGGAAAGTTTATGCCTGAAAAGCGTATAAGCTTCTTCCGAAATGGTGGCTTCAGGGTAAACAGTATGGATAAATCCTGTGGAATGAGCCACCATGGTAACCTGTTCATGTTCCAGCGCCCGCCTGGCCAAACCCGACAGCTCGGTTCCATTGAACCACATCGATTTTGTCACGATACGCCGGTTATTGGTAAGAACGCCTTCATCCACAAGAATAAAATTCTGGGAATGAAGGGGAGTGCCGAGGAGGAAGATCTTATCGAGGGGGACTTTTGCAACGATAAAAAGTGCCGCGGCATAAAGGCAGGCAAGGGATACACATTCTCCGGCTCCGCCAGGATGCCCGGGTTTGAAACGGAAGGCATTCATCGCTTCAACCGTTTCCGTCTTCCAGTAAGGAATGATATCAGAATCGAATTTATCCAGTCCGAAATGCTTCCGGATATCTATGTCGAAATAGTATTTATCTCCCTCGTAGCCAAAAAGGGCATTGGACCGCTGAAGGGTTTCCGGATCGATAAAATCCTCAAACCGGTTGATCTCCGTTTGCTTGTCGGTGAGACCCCAGGTTTCCAGGTCGAGGTTGAAGCTGTAATGATCCATGATATACTGCTTCAGCCGGTGGATTTTTTTTAACGGGCCCATCTTATCAATTCCTAAAAACCATTTGTCATCCCGCCATTTCCAGATCTCAGGCGACATGATGTTGGCAAGGACCAACGCATAGAGCAGCTCCGGGAAGATAAAGATCTCCATATCGGAGAGCGTGAATGCGGAAGAGTACTTTTCGAGTTGTTTCTGATCCATTGATGTATCCGGGAATTTGTATTTTTCCCGGTGACAAAGGTAAACAATAAATAGCCCACCCCTTTTTCCTCCCCAACCGGAGAGAGAAGCGAAGGAAGGGATGGACGGTATAAATGGCAAAATGGCGAAAATCGAATAACGAACAGCGAATAGCGAATAGCAAAAAAAGAATGCAGAAATTTCTTACATTTGCTCATCACTAATATTTTAAAGTATGTATTATTCAGGATTAGAAATTATTGAGATCGCCGTCCGGATCGAAGAGAATGGCCAGGAATTTTATACAGCTGCAGCAGAAATGATCAAGGAAAGCCCCGATGTCAAAGGGCTTTTTTATGACCTTGCTGAAAAGGAAATCACCCATATTGCCATTTTCCAGAAACTGGCGGATAAATTTGAGCCGGAGTCATTTGAATTCAGCAAAGATGAGGCTTCCGATTACATCGGACATCTTGCCGACACCCATATCTTTGGCCGCAAGGATTCCGGTACCGAACTTGCAAAAACAGTATCAACTCCTCAACAGGCGCTTGAAATCGCTTTCAAGTTTGAAAACGACAGTGTTGTGTTCTATGAAGAGCTGTTGAAAAGGGCATCCAGTAATGCAAAAAAACTGATCTTCCAAATCATTGAAGAAGAAAAAGAACACGCCGCCGAGATCAAGCGGTTTATGTGATCTTTACGGAGGTCGGAAATCAGAGGTCGGAAATCAGAGGTCGGAAATCAGAGGTCGGAAATCAGAGATCAGAGATCGGAGAATGGAGCATCGAGCATCCAGGATCCAGCATCCAGGATCATCACAGAAGATTAATCAAAAGTGCAGGTAAGAAGCCGAGCGCCAGTGTCAGGATCGTGAGAAAGATGACATGGGCCTTAAAGGCAAATCCAGTTTCCAGTTTAATTCCATCCCCTTCTTTCAGGAACATGGCTATAATGGGCTTAAAGTAATAGGCTACACTGATTGCCGAGCCCATTACGGCGATGATGACCAGCCAGAGGTATCCTTGTTCCAGGGCCGTTGCAAAAAGATAATATTTTGCCATGAATCCTGCCAGCGGCGGAATTCCGGTCAGCGACAACAACGCAATGGTCAGGCAGACTGCTTCAACAGGATTTTTCTTCGAAATGCCCTCAAACGAAGTATACAGGTCATTTCCTTTTGCACTCCTGATGGAAATAAGGATTCCGAATGCGGTTACCGTTGCAACTGAATAGGCAGCGGCATAAAGTAAGAGAGCGCCGGATGAACGCACACTGAAGGCAAGGACCGCAAGCATCATATATCCGGAATGGCTGATGCTTGAATAAGCCAGCATCCGTTTGAGGTTTGGCTGGTAAAGGCCGGTGAGGTTGCCGACCAGGATCGTTAATACAGCCAGTATCCATAGGGTGGGAGCCCAAATTTCCCGGATGGAAGAAAAGCAATTATTGAACAGGCGGAACAACGCCACAATGCTGGCAACCTTAACGACAGTCGCCATGAATGCGGTCAGCAACGTGGGCGTTCCCTCATATACATCCGGGGCCCAGAAATGAAATGGAACAATTGCGATCTTAAATGCCAGGCCGATGATCAGGAGAAACAGGCCGGCCCGGAACATCGGCGAAAGATGTCCCGCTTCCCGGAGGGTATAACGGGAGATCTCTTCCATGTTGAGGGACCCGGAAGCTCCATAAAGCAAGGCGATCCCAAATAATAAAAAACCTGAGAGAAAAGATCCCATCAGGAAATATTTCAACGTGGCTTCATTCGACGTGACTGCTTCCTTGTGACTACCGGCCAGGACATACAAAGCGATGGACAGGGTTTCAATACCCAGGAAAAGGATGACCAGGTTCCCGAATTCAGTCATCATCACACTCCCGGCAAGAGCAAAAATGAGGATGGCGTAGATGTCATCGAGCTGTCTTACAACGGCTTTGTAATAATACCCGGCAAACATGAAGATGATGAACGTGGTAAAAATCAACAGTGCGCTGAAAGCGATGGAACTGTTATCCACGATGAGCATATGGTTGTAATAATGAAGATTCTGGTTCCATCCGGAAAGAGCCAGTATGAATGCAACGGGCAACCCCGCCAGGATTGTCGGCAGATGCCACGATTTTTTCCCGAGAAGTCCTTCTGCAAGGATCATTATACCGAGTAACGTAAGAGCAATGATGTTCAGCATGAAATTTCCCTGATTACTACTGTTTTTTTATCATGGTCTCAAATATGAATCAAATTTATTATTTCCCTGATCGCAGGTTCTGCAAGGTTCAGAAAGAAGTTGGGAAATATCCCGATCCAAAACACCATCACCACGATGGGAACCAGCGGGATCGCTTCTGTTAAACTGATATCGCTGATCTCTTGCGACTCCTCAGCGGGTTTGCCAAGCATGGTACGCTGGTACATCCAGAGCATATAAACTGCACTGAAAATGATGGTCAAACCTGCAATTGCCGCCATCCAGACATGGGTTTCAAAAAGCCCTAGCAGCAGGAGGAATTCCCCGATGAAACCGTTGGTCAGGGGCAAGCCAATACTGCCCAGCAGGAGGATCATAAAAAGGACGGCC
>Ga0182021_10002650_pt1 | contig 20942 bp, 16 predicted proteins | sample 612E3MmetaG_FD_120493 | JGI IMG/M metagenome (GOLD analysis project Ga0182021, IMG submission 120493) | Permafrost microbial communities from Stordalen Mire, Sweden - 612E3M metaG (Illumina Assembly) | ecosystem: Environmental > Terrestrial > Soil > Wetlands > Permafrost | place: Sweden... | reverse complement strand
GCACAATGACAACCTTGATGGAATTGGCATCGGCCACGAAATGGGCGGCCGTCAAAACGTGACCGTTAGGGGATACAATTGCACCGGAGCCGCTGGAGCTAGGCGCCCATCTGGTTAACGCAGCCGTGTTGGTCGCGGCTTTGCCAATACCTTCTTGGCTTTAGCCGCCTCGATCTCGTTGAGGATTTCTTTGGCGCGCTGCTGGGCCGCCAGCGCGGCCTCGCGGCCCAACCGACGTTCAAGCGCAGCTCGGTTCGTTACGGTAATATCAATGCCCGACGCTGCGCAGACGTTGTACCAAGCTAGAGCCTCGATCTCGTCTTTTTGGACTCCCACGCCTTCGAGATACATCATACCGAGGTTGTGTTGGGCGTTCGGGTTCCCCTGTTCGGCCGCCTTGCGGTACCAACTTACGGCCTCAGCATTGTCCTTCGGCACGCCGTCACCAGTGGCATACATGACACCCAGACAGAATTGGGCATTTATGTGACCTCGCTCGGCGGCCTTGCGAAACCATTTCGCCGCCACCACAGTATCCTTGGGCGCGCTGGTGCCGATGGAGTAAATCAGGCCGAGGTGGTATTGAGCGGCTAAAAACCCTTTATCGGCGGCTTTCCGATACCATCTTACCGCTTCTGCGCTGTCCTTGGGCACGCCGTCGCCGCTGGCATACGTCATGCCAAGGGAGAACTGGGCTTCTGTGTGCCCCTGCTCGGCGGCCTTGCGATACCATTTCGCTGCTTCGGCACTGTCCTTCGGCACGCCGTCACCAATGGCATACATGACGCCGAGGTTGTACTGGGCTGCGTCATCACCTTGCTCAGCGGCCTTGCGAAACCATTTGGCAGCTTCAGTCAAATCCTTCGGCACGCCATCGCCGCTACTATAAAGAACCCCGAGATTTGAGAATGCTGTGGTATTACCTTGATCGGCGGCCTTGCGATACCACTTTGCCGCTTCGACAGGGTCTTTCTGGACACCCTGGCCGTGCTTAAACATGACGCCGAGGTTGTACTGCGCATCGGCGTAGCCCTGTTCGGCAGCTTTGCGAGACCATTTAACCGCTTCCGCGCTGTCCTTTGGCACGCCGTCGCCCCTGTCATACATCACGCCGAGATTGGATTCGGCTGCTAGATTCCCCTGTTCGGCGGCCTTGCGATACCACCTTACCGCCTCTGCGCTGTCCTTGGGCATATCCTCGCCCTTGTCATACATCACGCCGAGGTTGAATTCGGCTGCTAGATTCCCCTGTTCGGCAGCTTTGTGGTACCACCTCACCGCTTCCGCGCTGTCCTTGACCCCGCCCTCTCCCGTGTCATACATCACGCCGAGATTGGATTGGGCTGCGGCATTTCCCTGGTCGGCGGCCATGCGATACCACCTTACCGCCTCTGCGCTGTCCTTGGGCATACCCTCGCCCTTGTCATACATCACGCCGAGGTTAAATTCGGCTAGGGCGTAACCCTGTTCGGCAGCCTTGCGGAACCATTTAACGGCCTCCATCTGGTCTTTAGCAACGCCGTTGCCGTTGGCATACATCACGCCGAGATTGGATTGGGCTGCGGCATTTCCCTGGTCGGCGGCCATGCGATACCACTTCACCGCTTCCGCTGGATCTTTGGGCATGCCGTTGCCAGTGGCATACAGGTAGCCAAGATTGCGTTGGGCTTCAGCGTCACCTTTTACTGCTTTTGCCCGCAGTTCTTCGAGGTGCGCTTTGGGCAACGGTTCCAAACTTGCCGTTGCAAGGTCAAACGCGGCGACTGGGACAAAGGGAGCTCGTAGAAACAAGGCCGTCAGAAGCAACAGGCGAATGAGTCTTCTCATTTCGGTGCGCGGTTGGTTTTACGGCATTCCAGGGCGTGCCATCTCAGAATCGTCCGGCTCAACGGCTCAGGATAGATATTCGGCGGGGACCTGAGACGCGAGCGAATTGCCCGCAAGGTCTTGGCTATGGTACCTACAGGCTGGACACGCAAAGCGCGTAGAGGTCGCGGAACTCGCCGCCTGTGTTGAACGATCAGCGTTCGCTTTCAACTCCCAACACCTCCACCAATTCAATCAACAAGTTGGATAATGAGTTTCGTTGTGCGGAGTCCTGCGGATTCCGTCGGACGCGGGTCGGTCATTTCGTTCCGGACCGGCATCCGGTCCGCTATCGGGACTCCGCCCGCAGGTGCTCAACGACCTGGCGGATTGCCGTCAGGTCGGGCCGGATCCGCAGGGCCTCTTCATAATGGGCGAGGGCTTCTCCCCTGCGCCCGGGAATGGTGAGCAGGGCCTTGGCCAGGTTGCAGTGGGCCTCGGGATATGCGGGGCGAAGCCATAAAGCCGTTTCATACTCCGAGATGGCTCCGGCCAGCCGGCCGGGAATTCTCGCCAGGGCGAGACCGAGGTTATTGTGCGCCTTCGGATCGCCGGAGTCGGCCTGCAATGCCGCCTCGAAATGGGCCACCGCCTCCTCGACGCGGCCCGGGTCTTGCGCGAGAACGATGCCGAGGCTGTTGTGGGCAACGGGATCGTCCGGTTTCAATCGCAGTGCCGCTTCGTAGTGGGCCACCGCCTCCGGCAGACGTCCGGGGATGTCCTGCAGGACCAGGCCCAGGTTGTCGTGCATCTCCGGATCATCGGGCCGCAGTCGCAACGCGGTTTCAAGATGCGCAATCGCCTCGGGCAGGCCACCGGGGGTTCTTGCCAACGCGCAGCCCAGGTTGCCGTGCACATTCGGATCGTCGGGTCGGATCAGCAGCGCCGCTTGGTAGTGGCGGATCGCCTCCGGCAAACGCCCGGGAAGCTTCGCCAGAACGATTCCAAGGGCGAAATGCGTCTCCGCGGAGTTGGGCTGCAGCCGGACCGCTGTTTCGAGATGGACCAGCGCCTCCGGCAGTCGGTCGGGGAGTTTCGCCAAGGCATTGCCGAGATTGCAGTGAGTATTCGAATCATCGGGACTGATCTTCAACGCCGTCTCGAAATGAGCGATCGCCTCCGGCAGGCGTCCGGGCATCTTCGCCAGCGCGAGGCCCAGGTTGTTGTGCACCGCTGAATCGTCCGGTTTGACCTGAAGCGCCGCTTCATAGTGGCCGATCGCTTCCGCCAGTCGCCCGGGAATGGATGCCAATGCAATTCCGAGGTTGTTCTGGGTGGTGGGATTCTCCGGCAGGAGTCGCAGCGACATTTCGAAGTGAGCGATCGCCTCCGGCAGGCGTCCGGGAATCTTCGTCAACGCGAAGCCGAGGTTGTTGTGCGCCGCAGGATCGTCTGGTTTGAGACGCAGCGCCTCCGTATATTCGGCGATGGCCTCCGGCAGGGTCGCCGGCGAGTCCGCCAGAATCAGACCGAGGTTGTTGTGGGCCATCCAGCAGCAGGGATTGTGCGCGATGGTGGTGCGGAAGAGCGTTTGATCGTCGTGGAACAATTTGCAGTGGTTCCACGTCAGCGCTCCGAGCAGCACGGCGAGCGCCGCCATTGAAGGTCGACCGAGCCAGCGCAGTTGAACCGCCGCCTTTTCCCAGCCGAGGGCGATGCCGGCGCCGGCGAGAGCCAGCGGACCGAGGTCGGGCAGGTATTGCCAATGATCCCACACCCACGAGTAGAGTGCCCCGTAGAGATTGATGAATCCCAGCACCGGGAAAAGCGATCCCGCAAAAAACAGAAAAGTCGCCAGCGGCGCGCGCGTGCGCCCCCGGACGGCCCAGAGAGTCGCGGCCAGGCCGGCCAGGCCGAGGACGAAGAGCCATTGCCGCCAGTCGGCGGCGTCCACGATCCAGCGCGGGTAGACGAAGTTGAGGTCGGAGGGCCAAACCAGCTTGCCTAGGTAGAAGAAAAAGGCGCGAGCCGCCACCAGGACGCGGGCAAGGAACGGCAGGGTGAAATCGACGCCCTGCGCGCCGACGAAGTTTTTCTCAACCCAGCTGCTAAACAGTCCCGTCGCGGCACCGAGAATCACCCACGCAATGAGGGGTTGGACATCGCGCCGCCACTCGAGGCGGCCGCGCTTCCACCAGAAGACCACGAGCAACGCCGCCGGCAGCGTGGCCGTCACGGTCTTGCAGAGCAGCGAGAGAAGGAACAGGACCAGGGCCGCACCATACGCGCGGGGGCGCCGGGTCTCGTCGAAATCCAGGTAGATCAGCGCCGCTGCGAGATAGAAGAAGAGCGAGAGCGTGTTCTTCTGCTCGGTGATCCAGGCCACCGACTCGACATGCACCGGATGGAGCGCAAAAAGGAGTGCCGCTAGCCATGCCCCCGAAATGCGCAGCCGGCTCAGCACCAGGGCAAACAACACCGCAGAACCGGCATGCAGGAGCAGGGTGACGACATGGTAGCCGAAGGGGTGATCGCCCCAGAGCCGATGCTGGACCCAAAAAGCGCTATGCAGGAGCGGATAGTACTGTTGGGTCGCGCCGGGCTCAGTCCAGATGCGACCCAGGCCGCGGAACGAGGACAGGGCCGGCGCGGTCACGTAGTCGTTGTCGTTCCAAATGATCTCACCGGTGAACGAGGGCAGGTAGGCGAGGGCGGTCACGCAAAAGACCAGCAACGCCATGCCGGCATTTCTAAGGCTGGTGGAGCCTGCACTCATGGGGCGAAGGAGAAGATCCGCGCGGCAATCATCAGTCGGGCGTCATGGGCGTGCAGAGCGCGCGAAGATTGGCGGGCGGCGTGGGCGCGGGGATTTCGCAGCCGGCGGCGACCATGAACGGCGCGCCGGCGGCGGCGTAACAGCGGAGCATGGCTGCCTTGATCGCCGCGGGCGGGCCGCGCATGACGCCGGCAACGGGATCGATGTTGCCGGCGAGCACGACACCCGCGCCGAGCACGCGACGCGCCTGGGTCAGGTCCACCCAGTGGTCGAGGTCGACAATATCGGCGCCGAGCGTGGCGACGCCGGGCAGCAAATGGGTGATGTTTCCGCAAATATGCAGCCGCACGCGGCCGCCCAACCCATGGAGAGCAGTCACCAGCTGCTTTTCAAACGGCAGGACGAGCGATTCATAGGTTTTCCGGGAGACCTGGCTGGCGACGGCATCGCCGACGCCAATGGTGTCGGCGCCAGCCGCAATCTGGGCGCCGGCAAAATCGATGGCGGTCTCGACACAGCGGGCCATCAGCGCGCGCGCATACGCGGGGTCGTCGAGCAAATCCATGAAAAGATTCGAGACGCCCCGCAGGTTGGCGGCCTCGGCGGCGGGACCCTCGACCCAGCCCAGGATCGAGTAGTGATCGCCGGCGCGCGCGCGGAAGGCGCGCACCGCCTCAATCCGGTCGAGCATGCGCGGGGCTTGCAGGGGATCGGGCCGCGGGAGTTGCGCGAGATCCGGGTTTTCCGCCAGCGGCGGTTTCAAGCAGATCGGCACGCCGTCGCGCGGAAACGCCATGGGCGCGCCGAAGCCGGCGGTTTCCCGATAGGGATCGGAGATCGAGCTGAGCTGATCGAGGCCGAATTCCTCGGCGCAACGCAGGTTGGCCTCGACCAGGACGCGGGAATCCGAGGCGAAGGCGTCGTAGTGGGAGCCGATGTGCTCGGCGGCAAACTGCATCAGGATCGGCAGGCGCGGCAGGATGTCGGGCCGCTCGCTGCGGAGGACGGCGAAGTAACGTTCACGTGGAGTCATGGGTGAAAATGGAGATCTTGAGTCGAGCCCTGCCGGCCGCTTTCGTCGCTGCCTGATTCTGTCCGGGGGCAAAAATCATGCGGTGTTGGGAGGATCGCTTAACGCATCGCAAACCACAGCCCCGCTGCCGCCAACACAACGATGATCAGCCAGATCCGATAGTCGCGCAGTCCTCTGCCATCGTCTGCCGCGAACAGGAGCCGCCAGTCCGACACGGTGGTGGTGGCCACTTTCTGCTCGGCCGGACGCTGCGTGGAGCAGCTCACTGCGACCAACACCACCATGCAAACCGCGAAGGCCAGCATGGCGGCGTGGAGCCACGGGCGCAGCAGCGGTGCCTCCATGAACGGCAGGAAATGCACCTCGCCGTTGAGCATCAGGAGGGGGCACACCACGCAGGCGGTGCACAGGCACGCGATCACCCCAGGCGTCGTCGTGCGTTTCCAGAGCACTCCGAGGAAGAAGATGCCCGCGAACGGTAGCATCAAATAGACCTGCACGGTCTGCAGGTAGGTGAAGAGATTGCCAAACCGTCCAATCATCGGCGCCCACGCCGAACCCAGGGCAAACACGACCAGCACGGCTGCCCGGCCGACGCGGATTTGCTGCGCCTGGGTCGCGGCGGGCCGCCAGCGCAGGTAGAAATCGCGCGTGAGAAGCGTGGAGACCGAGTTATAGGTTGCGCTGATGTGGCCCATGAGGGCGGCGCCGATGCCGCTGATCGTCAGTCCCAGCAGCCCGGCGGGCATGATGTGGCGCAACAGCGTGCCATAGGCCTGGTCGGCTTTTGCGAGATTCGGGAACATCGCTTTGGCGATCAAGCCGGGGAGAACCAGGAGAAACGGGGTCGTCAGTTTCAGAAAACCGCATAGAATGGCCCCCCGGCGCCCCTCGCCGAGGTTCTTCGCGGCAAACGTCCTTTGCACGAGCACCTGGTCCATCGACCAGTAGAAACTCCCGGCGAGAAACACCCCGAAGAACATGCCGGGCCATGGGTAGTCGGGATGGGTCGCCGGCTTGACCATCTGGAACATCTCCGGCGCCAGCCTGGCGTGCAGCCCGCTCCAGCCACCGACGTGATGCAACCCCGCGACCGTCAGGACGACCGCGGCGATGAGCAGGATGGTGGTCTGCAGCGCGTCGGTGTAAACGACGACGCGCAACCCGCCTTTCATCGTATAGAGTGCCGTGACCAGGCCGATGACCCAGATGACGATGAGCGGCGGCCACCCCAGCAGATCGGAGAAGACCAGGGACGATGCCCACAGTGAGATGGAAATCTTCGTTAACACCGACAGCACGACCATGAAGCCCGAGAAGAAAAGCCGGACGCCCGGGCTGAAACGCTGTTCGAGGAACTCGGGCACCGTGAAGATCTTGTTTCGGATATAGAAGGGCAGAAACAGCATGATCAGCGGCACGAGGCAAAAGACAGCCGACCATTCGTATCCTCCGACTGCCATGCCACCGGCGTAGCCGCTCCCGGCAAGCCCCACGAAGTGTTCCGCCGAGATGTTGGCCGCGAAGAGCGAGGCCCCAATGACGGGCCAGCGCAGGGCGCGGCCCGCGAGAAAGTAGCCCTCGGATGACTGCGTCTTGCGGGCGAGCAAGAAGCCGGCGCTCAAAATCGTGACCGCATAGAGGCAAATGACCAGCCAGTCGATCCACTGAAGCGTCATAAGTGACCCCTCGGTGAAGGATTTTTCATGGGAAGGCGGACTGGCGGGGTTTTCTGGCGGGGCGTTTCAGAACAGGGATATTGGGCCACGCAGCCGACTCGTCTCGATGGCGGCGGCGAGCAAAAGGGCAAGAGCGATCACACCGACGCCAGGCCAACGGCGACGCGCCGGGTTCGGAGGTGGAGACTTTTGAATCATTGCCCCGGTGCCGGGAGGTTTTTCGCGGCGTTGTCAAGCACGAGCACCCAGTCGCCCTCGCTCGGAGGTGCAAACTGCCTGGCTCCCTCCGAGGCGAGAGTCCCAGCTGCCGTCGCGATGCCGGTACGCGGATTGAACCACCAAACATTGGTCCGCCCTTTTGCCAGCCGCGACAGATCCACGGTGATCGTTCGCGCGGTGGGCAGGTAGGCGATGACCGTGCCGCCGTCAAGCGTGGCGGCCGCCGTCAGGTAATCGAGCCCCCAGAACTCCCCCAGTCCATCGGTGACGACCTGGTGTTCCCGGTCGGGCACGAGATTGTACCAGGGGCGCGATCGGAACAGTTTGCCCCAGCACATCATTCCCACCGATCCCGGTGCATCCATCGCGGCCTGCCAGCCCGAATTGAAGCTCCAAACGGGGTAATTCCCCATCACATGACCGAACTCGCCGCAGAGAACCGCCCAGTAGGCCTGGCGGCGAACTTGGACCTCCGAGGAGTTGTGCTCGCCCTCGTAGATGGACTCGATCAGGAAGAGCGGCATCGCCGGCTTGCGATCATAATCCCAGGTCAGGCGGAGGTGCACAATTTCGTAGGTGTACGAAGTGCCGATCTGGAGCCACGAGCCGGGATACTGCTCTGCCGGGGCGGAGTCCCCGTGGCAGTGTGCAGTCATTAGATGGCGACGGTCGGACTCCCGGATGCCGTACGCGACCATGTCCACGTGCTCCCGGGCCGGGCCGGGATCGCGGTCGCCTCCCATCACCCAGATGAGGTTGTCGAAATCCTTGTACCGCTGCCCCAGGAATCGCCCGTAGGCCAGGCATCTCTCCGCGCCGTTGGCCATGACCTCGTCGAAGTAGCCCTCGTCCTTCCCCGGGTAGCCCAGGTACACGGGGGCAAGCAGCACCACCAGGCCGTTCTCGGCGGCCTTGCGAATGACCCAGTCGGCATGCTCAAAGTATTTCTCATTCCGAACTGTAAAGTCGGACGGATCAGGGAACGGGGCTTCGCCATAGACGTTCCGCGGCGCGCGTTTTGCGAATTTGTGTTCGATAAGGTTGACGAGAATCGCATTGAACCCCTTCGCGCGGCGGTTCTGCAGGTAGACGGTCGCCTCCTCCCTCGTGACATTTGCGATGAGCGACCACGCCGCGTCACCCTGGAGCAGGAATGGGACATCCTGGCGGTCGAGAAGATAGCGGTGGTTCGCACTAAGGCGGAACGGCGCGGGAGCATCCACGGATTGCGCCGAAACGCTGGCCGCCAACGTGGCAAGGCAGATCAAAAGCCACCAGCCCGCGCCGAGTGGACCGAATGACCCCGCGAATGCGTTTCCTCCGAGCTGGCTGGTGTTGTTCATGGCGGAGATAATCTTCGATTCTGACCATTGAGTCGGCGGCTTGGATGATGTTGCCGCCGATGATTGCCCCGATCTTCCAGCTTCAGAGATCAATCAAAGAAGTCTCGTACGCCGGTCCTCGTTGAAGGGGATCCGGACCGTCCTGCCGGCGCGGCAACCATAGATTCCATGGGAAGCGGTGAAGGCGGAGGCGACCATCGGCCCGACGAAGGATGGTTGGTGATCGAACCCGACTTTCCAGCCATGCCAATCGTCAGTTTTGCGATTGGTCTGAAGTTGCTGAATTACGAGGGATTTGTCCATCTCCCGCGACGTGAAGGCTTGCCGAAAGCGCGCTCCGGGCTATCTTCTTCTGCCAAGGCAGTTCTGAAATTACCCGCGACGGAATCCTTCTTTGATTCGAACGATCAATCGACGGCCCGCCCGGGGACTGCCTCAACGACCAGAAAAGCCAGGAAACACCATGCGAAGACTCACCTCCACCCTTCTTATCATTGTCACCACCTTCGCCGGGTTGCTGCCGCTCAGCGCGCAGCAGCCGCGGCTCAGCCCGCACGAGACGATCAGCAAGGTCGTCGATGGCAGCCGGGTCATGATCGTGTACGGCCGGCCCTTTTCCAAGGATCCCAAGAGCGGCGAGGTCCGCCAGATCTGGGGCACGTTGGTGCCGTACGGCAAGGTCTGGCGCACGGGGGCCGACGAAGCCACGCTGCTCATCACCCAGAAGCCGATTGTGCTGGGAGGGGTGACGATTCCTGCAGGGGCCTACACGCTCTTCACGCTACCGGATTCCACCGGCACGGCCAAGTTGATCGTCAACAAGCAGCTCGGGCAATGGGGCCTGCAATATGACGAGAAGCAGGATCTCGCCCGGATCGACCTGAAAAAAGACCCGCTCGATCAACCGGTGGGCCAGTTCACGATGGCTGTGGAGAAGAACGCAACGGGCGGCGGCGGTGTGGTGAAACTGATGTGGGAGGGCACGCAGTTCTCCGTGCCCTTCACCGTCGTCAAATAGTCCGCTCTGGCGAGGTCACGATCTCGCTCAATCCGGCCGGGAGGGCTGGGCGCACACCCGCCGGTACAGTTCCACGTAGCGCGGGACGATTCGGTCGGCGGAAAATCGCTCGTGGGCCCGGTCGCGAGCGGTCTGGCCCATCACCGCCCGGGAGGCTGGATCCTGGATCAGGCTCTCAGCAGCGCGCGCCAGCCCACCGACGTCCCCGAACGGGACCAGCAACCCAGTCGTGCCGTCGTCCACCACCTCAGGGATGCCGCCGACCCGTGTCGCCACGCTGGGACAGCCGAAACACATTCCTTCGAGGATGCTCAGGCAGAAACTCTCCACCTCCGAGGTGTACAATCCGAGATCGGCCGCCTGCAGGTAGTCCTCGATGTCGAGGACCTTCTCCCGCACAATCACCCGGTCTTCCAAGCCGAGCCGTCGCACCGTGTCAGAGAAGGGTGCGAACGCCGAGCCGGCGAGGATCACCAGCTTGAATGATTCCCGCGGCCGGATGCGGGCCGCGGTTTCGAGCAGCAGGTCGATGCGCTTCAACGGCCGGAGATTAGAGAGGTGCAGCACCAGCGCCTCGGACCCGAGGCCCAGCTCGCGGCGCACCTCTTCGCGGGAGCGGTGGGGCGGCTCGGGGGCGAAGAAATTGTGAATCACCTCGACCGGCCGGGTGACCGCCAGCAGTCGCTCGGTTTCGCGGCGCAACCACTCGGAGACGGTCGTAATCGCGTCCGACCGCGCCAGCGCATGGCTGATCGCCGGTCCATAGCCGGCGTCGCGACCGAGCAGCGTCGTGTCGGTGCCGTGCAGGGTGGTGACCACCCGGGGCCGCCGGTCGGGAGGCAGCATCGACCGCGCGAGAATCGCGGCGGTGGCGTGCGGCACGGCGTAATGCACATGCAGAACATCGAGACCGTGGTCGCGACTCACCTCGGCCATCTTCACGGACAGCGGCAGGGTGTAATCGGGATACTTGAACAGCCCGTAGTCATTGATGACGACTGGGTGGAAGAATAGGCGGGCCGCGTCCGCCGGCATGCGGAACGGACGCTCGTAGCTGATGAAATGCACTTCGTGCCCGCGCCGGGCCAGTTCTTCGCCCAGCTCCGAGGCGAGAATCCCGCTGCCGCCCACGGAGGGATAGCAGGTGATGCCGATCTTGAGCGGTCGGTCGGTCGCCATGTCAGAATTGACGCGCCGCCCGGCCCAGTGGTTCCAGCGATTCGAGGACCGGCGGCTCGTTCGGGAAGAGCGGAATTGCGTAGGCCACGCCGCCGCGCAGGCCGTGCAAACGCGCCCGCGTGAGCTGCAGTTCCACGTAGTTGCGAACCGACACCTGGGAGACATGCGTTTCCATGGCGGCGGTCCAGGCGGACATGACCGCCGGCGCGGACACGTCGACCAGCACCCGGCCGAGATCGGCGGGTTCGGCCTCCGGGGTGACGGCGTAGAACAAAAGGGTCCCGATCGCATGCGGCGCGGAGTTCCGCAGTTCCTTGACGCCGCCGTACCGGGCCAGCCGGGCGGCGTCGCGCACCATCCGGCCCAGCTTGGGGTGATCGGGGTGCTGGTTCTCCGCCAGGCTCGGCGCGAGCACGATATCCGGCCGCACGCCGCGGATGAGGCTCGCGAGCCGGAGCACATGCGCGACGCGGACCTCAAGGTGCGCATCGCCGCCAAGATCAATGAACTCGATGGAGGCGCCGAGCAGCCGGGCTCCGGTCTTTGCCTCCTTCGTGCGCCGGGCGGGTGTGCCGCTCGTGGCGGACTCGCCGCGCGAGCAGACCACCAGGTGGGCCCCGCAGCCGGCCTGGGTTTCCCGGGCAATCACCCCGCCGCACCCGAATTCGATGTCATCGGGATGTGCGCCAAACGCCAGGAGCATCCGGTGATCACGCGGGGAGGTTGGTGTAGGCTTCATCGGAGTGGTCGATGGGGTCGCGATCAATGAAAGTGATATCCGGAGCTTCTGCGGGATGCAGATACGCCCGTTCGCCCGGGCCGGCAATATAATGAGTGCAGTGCACCACTGATTGCATCCAACGCAAGCGCGTGTCGCGGGTTGGGCTGACCTGCTCCCGGGTGAAGGGGGCGGCCGGCAGGTCGATGAAGACCTCCCCGCCCTCGTGCAGCCGGAGGGCGCCGCCGGCGAACCGGGCGCGCACGATCTCGCCCTCGTGGCGGACGTCGACAAAGAATTCGGCCACGTCGCAGGCGGCGCGGCGGACCGCCGGGTCGCCGGAACGGACGACGCGGATGCCCTCGAGCAGGCCCATGCGACGGTACATTTCGAGGCAGAAGTCAGCGACCGTCTCGGCCGGGTTGCTGCGGAAGGCGTTGACAGCCGCCGGCGCCACGTAGGCCGGGAGCTGGCGGGTGGTGTTGTCGCGCCAGCCCGCGAGGACGCGCTTCAGAAATAGCGGGGTGAACTTGCGCTGCATTTTGTTCTCGAACGCGAAATTCAACGGCGCCAACTCACCCGTTTTCCGATGCCGCAGGATGGTCTGGGTCTCGCGCGGATCGTGGTCGCTGTCGTGGCAGAAGTAGACGATCTCGCCGCCGAGCTCGGCCTGCAGCCGCCGCGCGGTCTGGATCTTGGCAAAGAGGAACCGGCGGGGAAAGAACCCGCACGGTTGCTGGCCGAAGCAGATGAGCGGAGTCATGGCGTCGCGGTGACGGGTTCCGCGGTATTTCCGCGGGCGCCCGACGCGGCCTGGAGAATGAGGCTGAGCAGCACGCAGGCCGCGCACCCGATCAAGTTATACCAGAGGTAGCTGATGTTGAGCGTAAAAAAGAGGCCGAACACCAGCGTCTGGGCCGTCAGCGCGGACCAGAACACCGCGGTGCCGCCGACGCGCCGCAGGAAGAACGCCACCAGGAAGAGGCCGAGCACCACGCCGTAGAAAACGGAGCCGAGGATGTTGATCGCCTGGATGAGGTTCTCCACGAGGTGGGCGAACAGGGCGAAGGCGAGGGCGACCAGGCCCCAGAACGCGGTGAACCACTTGGAGGCGGCGACGTAGTGCGCATCGCTGGCGTCGCGTTTGAGCACATGCCGGTAGAAATCGACGGTGGTGGTGGCGCCGAGCGCATTGAGTTCGGAGGCCTTGGAAGAAAGCGCGGCGGCAAAGATCACCGCGACGAGCAGGCCGATCATCCCGTGCGGCAGGTGGCCGAGCACGAACGTGATGAACACGTAGTCGGCATCGTTGGTGCTCGTCCGTGGATCGGCGGCGTGCAGCAGGCCTTTGGTCTCGTCGCGGATGGCCTCGCTGTGCGCCTGCGCCGCCACGGCGGCGGCGCGCGCGGTGGCCGCCGCCTGCGGATTCCCGGCGTGCTGCGCATCGAGCCAGGCGCGGATCAACTGCTGCTTCTGGGTGTGCACCGCGGTGAAGTCCGCCGCGAGCGCGCGCAGCCGGTCGCCCGACGCGCGTTCCGCCTGGGACTTCCACGCAACCTCGTTAAAAAACACCGGCGGCCGCTCGAACTGGTAGAAGACAAAGACCAGCGCGCCCAGCAGCAGGATGAAGAACTGCATCGGGATCTTGCAGACGGCATTGAACATCAGTCCCAGCCGGCTCTCGCGCAGCGACGCCCCGTGAAGGTAGCGCTGGACCTGGGACTGGTCGGTGCCGAAATACGACAGCGACAGGAACAACCCGCCCAGCAGGCCGGACCAGAAGGTGTAGCGCTGGTCGACGTCGAGGGAGAAATCCACCGCCTCCAGTTTCTTGAATCCGCCGGCGACGGTGAACGCATCAGTCAGCGTGAGCCCGGCCGGCAGCCGCACCAGCAGCACGATGAAGGCCGTCACCATGCCCGCGAAGATCAGCCCCAGCTGGTATTTGTGGGTGAGGGTCACCGCCCGACTGCCGCCCGTCACGGTGTAGATAATGACCAGCAGTCCGCTGAGCAGGATGGTGACATCCAGCCGCCAGCCGAAAACGGTGGAGAGCACAATGGCCGGCGCATAGATGGTGATGCCGGCGGCGAGTCCGCGCTGCAGCAGAAACAGCGCCGCGCCGAGCAGGCGGGTTTTGGCGTCGAAGCGCCTCCCGAGAAACTCATAGGCGGTGTAGACATCGAGCCGCCGGTAGAGGGGCAGGAAGACCGCCGCGACGATGATCAGCGCGAGCGGCATGCCGAAGTAGTTTTGGACGAATCCAAGGCCGCTCTCGTAGCCCTGCCCCGGGGTGGACATGAACGTGATCGCGCTCGCCTGGGTCGCCATGACGGAGATGCCGATGGCCGCCCACCGCGTGGTCTGGTCGCCCTTGAAATAGCCGGACAGACTGTGCACGCCGCGCGTCTGCCACGTGCCGTAGGCGGCGATGCCGATCATCGTCCCGAACAGCACGAGGTAGTCGAGCAGGCTCATGCAAAGACCCGCGAAAACACCACCAGCAACACCACCCAGAGCACAAAGCATCCAAACACGAAGAGGTAGACCCGCCGCCAGGTGGGCAATCCCGGCAGACCGGTCGACTCATCCGCGCCCGGCTGGGCTGGAGAGTGGAACGGGTCTCCGGACCCGTGGGGAAGGAGCTCACGGGTCCGGAGACCCGTGCCACGAAACAGGCGTTGGATGAAATGAAACATGACAAGCCTTGCGGGAATACCCGGAGCTTGCTCCGGGAACTTCATTTTCCAAGCGAGACCAGGTTGGCGAAGAGTCGGTACGCGCCGGGCACGCCCGCGGGGAGTTCCCGGAAAAACACGAGACCGGTGTAGACGAAATAGCCCTTACCATAACCCGCGACCAGCAGGCCACCCTTTAACGGCGCCTCGCCGGGATCGCTGCAGGCGAGGATGGGTGTGAAGTGCGCGTCCCACTGGTTTGGAAAATAGATGCCGCGCTCCTGCACCCAGCCCTCGAAATCGGCGCTGGTGATCTTGTTGGGCGTGTTGAGCACCAGGTGATCCGGCGCGAGAAACGTCACCACGGCGGTCTCATCCGTCACCCGGTCCGACGACAGCCGCAGGTCGTACGGCGCGAGCTTGGTGTTCTGCAGACCGTTCTGGTTGTTGTACTGCATGATGACATTTCCACCCGCTTCAACGTACGCGAACAGCGCTGGCAAACGCGGCACAAGATCCGTCCGCACGTTGAACGCCCGGATGCCGACGACCACCGCGTCGAATTCGCGCAGCTTTTCCGCGATGAGATCCGCGCCGGTCAGCGTGGTTACCGCGTAACCCATCTGTTCGAGACCTTCCAAAACGCCATCGCCGGCGCCGGGCACGTAGCCCACCTTGTGCCCGCGGGTCGCCAGTTCAAGGCTCACGACCTTGATCCGCGCCAGTGGCTGGAGCAGCACCGGCGGAATGTGGGCATAGTGAACCTCCACCCGCTCGCTGGTGTACTGCGAGCCGCCGATTTTCGCGCGGGCCGTGATGTCCGCCGATAATGGTTGTGACGGCGCGGTGACCGAAAAGGTGAACTTCGCCTTCTCCCCGACGGCCGAAAGCCGGAACGCCTGCGTCGCGGGTGCGACCGTCCAGCCGGCGGGTGCCGCCAACCCCAGCGAGCCGGCGACCCCGGGCCGGAAGGCTGTGATCTCTACTTCCACCGGACGGGACGCGCCGGGGGCGAGCAGCCGCACCTCCGAGGCGAATTTGAGCGCGATCGGCGCGATCACCTCCAGCCGGCGGCGGGTCTCTCCACCGGCCTGGTTGGACGCGATCTGCACGGGCTCGTCCGGAATCACCAGGGTTTGTCCACCGACCTCAAATACCTGCTCAACGGGGAAGACGGGCGGATTCTCAGGGCGTCCAATCAGCGCGGGATCGTCCACGCGAAACATGCCGGTGGTATGCGGCTCGCGCAGCCAGTAGGGCTGGCTCAAGGGCGTGCCGGCAGAAAGGTCTTGGCTCCCTTCGCGCGTCGCTGCCTTGCCGGGCTGCAAATCCAGGGCCTCGCCAAGCTGGCGTGCGTTGCCCGGGTACCGCACGGCCACCCAGCGGACAGGAACAACGCCTGAGCTCACCATCGCGGTGTGGCGCAGTCTCAGTGTCTCGCCGGGCACAACCTCGGCCTGTGTCACCTGCGTTTCCACGGAGAGCCCGAGGCAGGTTTGGACGATGTGATCCAGTTGCCGGCGCTTTTCCGCCACCACGGGGTCGGCGGAAAGCGCGGTCAGCCGGCCGCGAAGCGTCAGCAGAGCCGGCACACTGGCGGCAGGGTTCTGTGGATTGAACTGCGCAATGGCGTCGTCGGTGAGTCGTCCGATCTCGGCTCCACCGGGCACGCGATTCCAAGTGGTGTCGACGCCGTCGAGGATGTCCTTGGTGGCGGGTTCGCCGGCAAGCATGCGAAACAGCTCGGGCCGCGGCCCGCCGCCAAATCCGGTAAATTTGTCGAACCCTTGGGTCTTGTGCATGGACCGGCTGCGTCCGGCGATGGCGGCGAACGACTCGCCGGTCAGCGGATCGTTTCCGCCGACATCGATCTGCAGCAAGTCGGGCTCGATGGGGGCGTTCGCATCGCGGCCAAACCGGCCCACGTTCCAGAGAATCCGCCGGGGCTGCCACGGGGTCAGTGTCCCCAGCTGTTCGGGAAAGGCCTGAGGATCTCCGGCGAGCTTGAACGCCTCCAGTGCCAGCACTGCCGACGCGGTGTGGTGGCCGTGCGTGCCGCCCGGCTGGGTCGAGAACCGCGTGATGAGCACGTCCGGACGGAACGTCCGGATGACGCGCACAATATCGGACAACACTTGCGGCCGGTCCCAGAAGCCGAGGGTCTCGCGGTAATCCTTGGAAAACCCAAAATCGATCGCGCGGGAGAAGAACTGGCGCCCGCCGTCGATGCGCCGGGCCGCCAGCAATTCCTGGGTGCGGATCACGCCCAGCTCATCGCCAAACTCGGGCCCGAGCACATTCTGTCCGCCGTCGCCGCGGGTGAGCGAGAGGTAGCCGGTGCGGTAGTTCCGGCCGCGCGCCAGGTAGGCGATCAGCTGGGTATTCTCATCGTCGGGATGAGCTGCGATATAGAGAACGCTCCCCAGTTCGCGAAAACTGCGCAGATCCTGCAGAACGACTGCCGGGGACGCCGGCTCCGGCGCAGCCTCCGCTTGGGACCGCCCGCTGAGCAGCGTGCCCAAACAGAATAAAACCCGAGCAACTCGCGGCGAACACGACGCCGGCCAGGGGAACCAACCGTCGGGTCTCATCACTGCAGGCCGGCGATGAGCGCCTCGTTCAAGCGGGTGTATTCGGCCTTCGCGGCAAGGTTCTCCTTGTCCTTGGCCGCGAGTTCGATCGACTGCCGGGCGGTCGCGAGCGCGCCGGCCTTGTCGCCCATCTTGGCAAGGATTCTGGCCTTGTGATAGAGGTAGTAGTAGGCGTTGGGCTGTTCCGCGATCGCGGCGTCGATCCACGCGGCGGCCTTCTTTAGGTCGAGGTCGTGATCGCGATAGAACATGGCGGCCTGCGCGTAGGGCTTTTTGGCGGCGTCCGAGGCCATCACGGCCTCGATTTGCGGCACAATGGTGGCGACAACATCGACCTCGATCTTCACGGGCACCCGCCAATCGGCCCAGATCAGGTCGAGCGTGGCCGACTCGTCGCGAATGTCGTTGATATCGATCGTGAACGTCTCGAGCGGACTCGCGAGTGCCACGGGCCTGGCCTTCACGCGCAGGACGTCGTTTTCCTCCTTGTATTGATAGGCGCCCCACTGTTTGCCGGCCTTTTGCAGAATGATGGTCCACTCGTCCGGGCCGGGAATGGTGAAGAGCTCATAGGTCCCCGCGTCGAGTTTGCTTCCCTGCAGCTTGACCGGCGTGCTGAAGCTGATCCGGGTCGCGCTGTTGGCGCCCGTGCGCCAGACCTTGCCATAGGGATCAATCTTGCCGACGACCACGCGGCCTTTGAGGCCTGGGCGGGAATAATTGATCTCAATGTCAGTGAGGCCGACGCGCTGCTTGAGCGTTGCGGCCGGGCTGGCCGCGGGGAATTCGATCTTGGGCGCCTGGGCAGACAGGCTGGCGGCGGCGAGCAACGCCGACGCGAGACACAGGCAGGAGCGGAGGAGGCGAGTCTTCATGGAAGTGCGGACGGAGGTTTAAGTGCAAAGGCAACTTGTATCAAAAAAAGGAGAAAAACAAGGGCGAGCACGACTGGCCGGCTTCAGCCCCGTGCTTGATGTTGCCTCCCCGGGCCGGATGTATACTCGTCGGTTGTCATGCGCTTTCTCGCGCTTCTCCTCGCCGTCACCTCCGCCGCCGCCCTCCTGCCGGCGGCCGAAACCCCGCCTGGTCCGAGCATGATGAGCTCAATACCCGTTTCCTCCCACGATCCGCGGATCGCCTACATGGGTCGCGTGGCCCTGACCGGCGACGAAGCCCGCATGGGGTTCCCCGGCATCACGATGCGGTTCGTCTATCGCGGCCCTGCACCGGTGCTGCGGCTGAGCGCCAGCTCGGCGAACTGCTATTTCAATCTCGCATGCAACGGCTGGGATCCGGTCGTGATCCACCTGAACCTGGGGGAGAACAAAATCCAGCTGCCGACCGGAGAAGCCCCGCCGCAGGGCTGGCTCGTTGAGCTGGTTCGCCGCACGGAGTCGTGGCAGGGCGTGGTGGTTTTTCAGGGTCTGGTGCTGCCGGCCGGGTGCGAATTGCTGCCGCCGCCCCCGTGGCCCGGCCGCCGGCTGATGTTCATCGGGGACTCGATCACGAGCGGCGAGTACGTGGAGCGGTTTCCCCCGGAGAACATTTCCACCCCGCGAGCCGCCAACGCGGCCCGCTCGTTCGGCATGCTGCTCGGGCGCTGGCTCCAGGCGCAGGTCCACCTCATCAGCTGCGGGGGCCGCGGCATTATCCGTGACTGGACGGGAAAGACCGACGGCATCAATGCGCCGCAGTTCTTCCAGCGCGCCCTGCCCGACGATCCGGCGGCGCGGTGGAACCACGCGGACTATATGCCGGACGCGATCGTCATCTGCCTGGGCACCAACGATTTCAGCAAAGACCTGCCGAACGAGGCAGCCTACACCAAGGCCTATGACGACTTTGTCGGCGAAATCCGTCTGGCCCATCCCGGCGCCGCTCTCCTGCTGGCCGAGAGCTCGATCCTCGGCGGTGCGCCGGGCACGGCGGACCGCGCCAAGCGCGACCAGTTGCGCCGGACCCTCGAGGCCGTGGTGAGCCGCCGGCGCGCGGCCGGCGACCAGCGAATTATTGTGGCGCCGATCAGTCATTTTCCGGGCACGCCGGGCAATGCGCATCCCGTGGCGTTCCAGCACGAGCAGATTGCGCTCGAACTCCTCCAGCCGATCCGCGCGCTCACCGGCTGGTGATTTGCCTGATCGCGGTCAACGCTTCGTTTCAGCGGGCCCAGCCGGGCGTTCGCGATGCGCGAAGCGCATCCGGTAGGACCTCAGAACCGCCGTGCCCTTCTGGCCGGCCAGCAGGCTGATGTGAACCACGACGTCGTGCGGCCCCTCGGAGAACCAGGCCGCCGGGGGCAGGTTCACCCCGTTGGCCGCTGTCCGAAAACTGGCGGATACCGCCGGAGGGTTCCCCGCGACGGTGAGGCTTTGGGAAATCTGCGCATCCCCCGTGGCCGAGGCGTGGTATTGCTCGCTCTCCTGGACGTTGGCACCCGTCACTTGGAACCGGATGTCGATGCTGATACTCTGCCCCGGCTGGTTGAGCGCCCAGAACGGGCAGCTGATCAGCAATGATTTCGGGTCGCTCGGATCCACACGGATGGCGACCGCACTCGCGGGAAGCGGCGGTACCCCGGACCCGGAAAAACTGTAGTCGTCCTGCGGAAAAGTGTAGTTGACGCCTTCGAATGCGAAGGTCTTCCCGGCGAGATCGGCAACCGTTCCCGCCTGGAAGGAATCCTGGGCGCAGGTGGTCCCAACAGCAGCCGATGCCAGCAGCAGGATGGCCAGAACCTTGAAGTCTTTCATGCGTGAGTCGCTCCCATCAGCCGGACACCGACAGAAGGCCGCCCATGCGGACGGAAATCAGGCGACTGGGCAACAACGAACGGAAGCGGCCGGAATTGCGGAGTTTTTCGCTCTATCCATTAGCGTGGAATAAGGCACGCAGATGGTACCTAATGCCAGGAATGGCTCCGCCAGACATTCCGGCTGAAGCGACCGGCGACCTGATTCCCGACAACCTTGCGGAGGCTGGCGTTTATCCGACTGCTGCCGCGGGGTTTGACCGTGGCCTCGTGGTGCTCGCGATGGGGCAATCATATTGCCTGGTCCCATCCGATGCCGGCTACCGCCTCCTCGTGGAGCCACCGGCGCTCGAAGCGGTGCGGGAACAGCTCGCCTGCTACGAACGAGAGAGCGTGGGCTGGCCGCCCCGGCCGGCAGCAGAGGATCTGCCGGCGCGGAGCATTGGGCTCTTTGCATCTCTGGTGTGGGCGCTGGTGGTGCTGGCGGTGTTTTGCTGTCAAGACGAGTGGCCGGGGCGGCTGGATGCCGCCGGCGCCCTGGACACCCAGGCCGTTTTCGATCAAGGCGAATGGTGGCGGCTCGGCACGGCGCTGTTTCTCCACGCCGACCTGGGGCATCTGGTCTCAAACCTCTTCAGCGGCATCTTCGTCTTTGCCGTCGTCCGGTCCACGATTGGCCGGTGGCGCGGGTGGCTGCTGCTCGCAATCGCCTCGGTCGCGGGGAATTTCGCCATCGCCGGATTGAACTATCCCGGGCCATACCGGTCGATCGGCGCCTCGACCGCGGTTTTTGCCGGTCTCGGGCTGCTGACCGGCCGCGCGATCAGCGTACTCCGGCGGACGCACCGCTGGCGGGCCCTGTTCGTGGCAGTAGCGGCGGGCGTGACGCTGCTCGGGCTTTATGGGGCCGGCGGGACGCACACCGATGTCGGGGCTCATGCGACCGGCTTTGCCGCCGGTCTCGTTCTCGGTTTCGCCGCGGCCGTGCCGCGCTAGGCCTCGGTGTCGTTCACCGTAGCCAAACTCGTGAGCAGCCTGTCGGACTTAGGGAGTCGAGGCCAGGCTAGACAACGGTGTGCCGAGAAATCTTTTTCTGGGGAAACGTTCCGGCGGTTTTCGGGCGACCCATCTCCCGTTGCGGGGTGCAGAGCCG
>Ga0182021_10002647_pt1 | contig 20948 bp, 16 predicted proteins | sample 612E3MmetaG_FD_120493 | JGI IMG/M metagenome (GOLD analysis project Ga0182021, IMG submission 120493) | Permafrost microbial communities from Stordalen Mire, Sweden - 612E3M metaG (Illumina Assembly) | ecosystem: Environmental > Terrestrial > Soil > Wetlands > Permafrost | place: Sweden... | reverse complement strand
TCCACAGGTGGGGTATGCCTTCGATGCGCTGGAGCCTTACATCGACAAAATGACGATGGAAATCCATCACGGCAAACACCATAACGCGTATGTCACCAACCTGAACAAAGCGCTGGAATCGGCCCCCGCCCTGGCGGGCAAGACCGTCGAGGAGCTGCTGGCCGGCAACTGCGCCATAGTTCCCGAGAACATCCGCACGGCGGTGCGCAACAACGGCGGCGGCCACATCAACCACTCGATGTTCTGGAAGATCATGGGGCCAGGAGCCGGTGGGGCGCCGGTGGGCAACGTGGCCCAGGCCATCGTCGGGACCTTTGGCAGTTTCGAGGGCTTCAAGGAGAAGTTCGGCCAGGCCGCGACTACGCGTTTCGGCTCGGGATGGGCGTGGCTGGTGCGATCGGGCGGGAAGATCGAGATCGCTTCCACCGCCAACCAGGACAGCCCGGTGATGGAAGGCAAGTGCGCCGTGATGGGCCTGGACGTGTGGGAGCACGCCTACTATTTGAAGTACCAGAACCGCCGTCCGGACTACATTGCGGCGTGGTGGAACGTGGTGAACTGGAAGGCTGTCGAAGACCGGTTCAACGCGGGGAAATAGGTGTTTTGTGCGATTGCGTCACCTGGCGGCGCGCGAAGGATATGGCGGATAGTAGTACCGAATACCGTGCTCACCGCACGGTAAAGGTGGCCGCCGAGCTGGCGGCCGAGCCTACCGTAACCACCACGGGTTGCGCGCCCAAGGGCGCGTTGAGCGGAACCGTGAAGTTGATCTGAAGGGTACCCGCCGACCAACCGGGGATGCCGACGTACTCCAGATGCGCCCCAACGCCGCCGATGGTCATGGTGACCGGAAGAAGCGGGATGGGCACCTGGGTGCCGGTTGGACCCGCACCGGTCGAGACCGGCGGCGAAACCTCGCCCGCTCCGGTGACGAAGAGCGTGTATATTTGTCCCCGATTGCCGGCGGCGTTGGGGGTGATCGCGTTGCCCGATTGCAGGTAGATGCCGGGAGCCGAGGTCGATACCAGGAACGAGTAGGTGGCCACCTGCCCGTTGTTGTCGACGGCCAGAAGGGCAGCTCCGGTGGCGGTCTCATAGGGGACTTGGATGTTGAGCTGCAACGGCGAAACGAAATACAGAGGGGCGGCAATTCCATTGACCGTGGCCGAAACTCCGTCCAGAGTGAGCGGCAAGGGGAGAGCGGGTGCGGTTTGGGTGGAAGGCGACAGGTTTGTGCCAAAGACGCTCAAGACCATGCCGGGAGCGTATACGTGCGCAAAAGACGCTCCGTTGGCGACGCCACCGATACTGGTTGTGGTGGAGGCGCCGATGGTGAACGCGACCGGCACCTTGACGAACTGCGGAGTGGTGTTCACGGATTGAAAAACCAGCGTCGTGGTGTAGACCCCGCTCGCCAGTCCGGGAGCCGCGGCCACCAGATTCACCGACGCCGGGCCTGTCCCGGAGAGCGGAAACACCGTCAGCCAAGCGGACTGCTGGCTGGCTGGAAAAACCGAGACAGTCCATAGCTGCCCGGCGGGCACACTCACGATGACGGTGGCGGCCGCGGATTGAGTGGAGCCGGCATTCATGTCGATGGAGCTTTTCGAAACGGAGAGAGCGCCCGGGCTGGCAGCCGGGTTTTGAAAGGTAACCGATAGGGTGGCGGCGACCTTATTGCCGGCGGTATCCGTGCCATCGACCTCATAGGAGAGAGTCTTGGGCGGGTTCGAAATATTCCAGCAGATATCGGCAACGAGGGAGCCGAACGGCGCCAGACGCCAGGATCCGAACCACGACGCGATGGCGCTGCTATGGTCATTGCCGCCATCCAGAAAGCGGGTCAACTGCACTTCGTAGCCGTTGTGCTCCTGCAGATTCAACTGCTGGTAGTAAGGGTATTGCGACGAGCAACCGTGAGCGGTGTCGGCAATCAGCGCCACGGTGGCGGGCAAACTGGATAGAGTCATCGAAGCCGAGGACGGTTGGGCGAGGAAGGGGACGGTAAGCTGCTGGGTCCAGACGGCCCCACTGGCATCGGTGCCGCTGAATGTGTATAGCCGATTGGCCGGAACAGTGGCGATCCTGGACCGCACGGAGGACGAAATGGTTCCGTTCGCCGGTATGCTGGCGGTGCCAAACCAACTCTGAATGCTGGAGGAGTAGTCGGTGCCGGCGATGGTGAAGCCGGTGAGGGTAGCGGCGGTGCCGGCAATCTCACTGAGCCGCAGGGTGTAGAAGAAGGTGTATCCATCGGCATCGGGCGTCTGCTGGAACACCGGATTCGGCACCACCGAGGGAACCACGGTGGAAGGCACAGTGGGGACGCCGAGGATCACGGTGGCAAATGCCGAGGAAGCGCCAAAGCCGGGGGCCCCGCCATAAGAAGCCGTAAGGCTGTTGCTCCCCACCGTCAGTTGGGTGCCATAGACCTGTAGCGACGCGGTGGCGGTGGCGCCGAAGCCACTGAGGTCCACCGTCCCCAGCACGGTGCCGCCGACCGCAAAGGAGACCGATCCGGTGGGCGTGGCACTACCGGAGCCGGCAGTTACGGTAGCCGTCAAGGTGGTGCTGCCGGTTGTCAAAATGCCGGTGGGATTAGCCGTCACGCTGGTGGTGGTGCCGATGGCTGGAGTGGTGGGCCACGCGGTCACCAGGTTGTAAGCGTCCACCGAACCCAGTCCGGTGGCCAGGTCGTATCCGACACCCGCGCTGTAGCCGAGTTGTCCCGCGGTGCAATTGGGAGTTCCCTGCCCGCATGGGACGATATTGTTCCCGACGGTAGTATCGTGAAAAGCACTGGGAGCGCTCACCGCGAGGCGATACAGCGTAGGGTTGATATTGCCCACGCCCGGCTTGGACTGCAGGTTGTTGGCGACCAGATAATTATTGAGCAGCGCGACGATGCCGGCAAACGCCGGAGCGGAAACCGAGGTGCCACCGTACCGCGCCAACTGCCCGCCGGTCACGACCTCGTAAGGGTCGTTCCAATTGGAAGCGGAAAGAGACACGTCGGGCAGATCGCGGGCGCCATCGCTGGGCACGCCCAAACCGGTCTGCCAGGCCGGCTTGGGGTAGAAAATGCTGGCGCCGCCGCCGGCAGCGGCCAGCCCTTTCCCGGCCGCCACGCTGGCGGCCGAGTCGTTCCACGCCATTTCCGGAATGTAAGACAGGGCGGACCCGCCATTGGGACCGTTGGTGGAGTTCCAATACCTGCCGCCTGCCTCGTTGAACTCGGTGCCGCCCACGGCGGTGACTTCGGGGATGCTGGCGGGAAAGTTCACGGCCAAGCCCTGGATAGCGAGGTTGCCGTCGTAGTCGCAGTCGGCCGCCCCGGTGTCGCCCGTTGAGGCCAGCCAGGTAATGCCCAGTGCACTGGCTTTCTGAGCCTCCGTGCGATACGAGGACATTTGAGATGTGCGCAGCGCCTCGCAGTTTCCAAAACTCTCGGTGACGACCGGCGCCAGGTTCTGGTCGATGGAGTAGAAGGCCGCGGCACTGGCGCTGGTCCCATAGACGTAGATGAGGGTGGCGTTCCTGGCAACGGCGCCGGCCCACTCCAGGTCGATGTCCGCCTCCACCAGAGAGTCGGTGGTTCCAGGGTCGCTGGAATTCGGGTTGCGGATCACCTGCAAGTTAAGGGACGGCAGGTTGTACCTGGTGCGGAACCCCGTAATGTCCGCGGGATCGATGGCGCTCTGGCCTACCACGACGATACTTTGACCAGTGCCGTCGATGCCCCCCTGGTACAACCTGCCGATGTCGTAAATGGTGGCTAGATCGTCGGGGACCAGGTAGTGGGTTCCGGAGCTTGAGGTAAAGGCCGGCGACGGGTGCCTGGGCGCTTTGGGATTGAAGTCGTCGAGGCCCAGGAAGCCCGCCACAACCGGTTCGAGCGATGTGGGAACGGAGGGCTCGGCCGCCGCGGCGAAATGCGTTTCGCCGTCCACGCGGTAGCGATGGATCTCGGTATGGAAAGTTGCCCGCACTTGTCCGGCGGTGCCGCTGAACGCCAGCCAATTGCGCCCGCGAGCGGTGTATTCCACGGTGAAGCCTTCGGACTGCAACCAGGCGGAGATCTTGTCCAGATCGTTCCGGCTCAGGCCAAAGCGGTCCGCGTACTGCTCGGGGGTCAGCCAGCCGTGGTAGTTGGGCGATGCCGGATTCCGCAACTCTTCGAGGAACCGGTCCAGGGCCGCCTGCTGGGCGTCCGACTTCTTCAACATCAAGGTGATGTACCCGATGTGGAGAGCGGGTTCCACGGGTCCGCGGTCGAACCGTGGCAGTGCGTTGGGATGGAGGTTGCCCCCGAGGACTACCGTGCGGCGGGCATCAATCGGCGCGGCGATGCGGTCGGGCTGCGCCAGAAGGGCGCACGGCAGCAAGAGAAGGAGGCCGAAGGCGCGCGATGGAACCATCATTAGGAATAGTAGCGCCATTCCGCGGGCGCGCCGCAGCAGCGGGTGCCTAACCGTTCCGGGGGGAAATGGAGGCTGGAGGCGCTTGTGGGGCGGCTTGGCAAGCCGCGCGCGACCCGGAGGGTGCCCCGGGCAATCGGCGCGACTGGCGGATTGCCAACCCGCCGCAGGATGCCATCCTGCCCCACGAACCGCGGCATTCGTGCGTGAGGCGTCCGATGATGCGAGTCTCGGTAGCAATATGCTACCCTATAAGCATGAGTCAGCCGGTGAAGCTTTCCGACGGCCTGGTACTGGATGCCCGGCTCGCCGGGGGGGTGGTAGAGCGATCGATTGCCGGGCAGGTCGAATTCTGGGCGCGCCTGGGGCGGTCGGTCGAGCTGCTGCTGGAAGGGCGGCAGGTGTTGGCCTTGTGCCGCAGCGGCACGGCTCGTCCGCTTTCGGCATGCCTTGAGTCCGTGGATACCCCGGAAGGCCGCGAGCGCGTAGCCAACTTCCTCGAGAGTGGGCCTTTCCCTCATTACCAGCCGCATCCGGATCGTCCCGGCCTGCTGGTGCGCATCGATGGGAGCGGAAGGCGCACCGTCGGTCGATTCGTCAAGCGCCAGTTCCAGCCCGTCGCCGCCAAGGCCAAAGGGCGATGAACCTGCCGCTCGACCGGCGCCCCGTCATGGTTGCCCTGGCCGGGCCCAATGGCGCGGGTAAGACGACGTTCTACTATGCCCATCTGCAACGCGCGGGGCTGCGGCTGGTCAATGCGGACGTGCTGGCCCGGGAACTCCATGTCGAGCCTTATGCCGCCGCCCGTGTGGCGGCGTCCATCCGCCAAGAGCTAGTGAGACAAAGGGAGAGCTTTGTTTTCGAGACGGTCTTTTCAGACCCCGTGGGTGAAAAGCTGGCCTTCCTCAAGAGCGCGGCGGAGGCGGGCTACAACACGATTCTGTGCTTCATTGGGACTGCCGGGCCGCACGTGTCGGAACAACGCGTGGCGATGCGTGTCTCACAGGGCGGACACGATGTTCCAACGGAAAAGCTAGTCCAGCGTTTTCCGCGCATCATGGCTAACTTGAAGGCGGCACTCCGCGAACTGCCCCACGTATGGGTCTTCGATAACAACGACCTGCGAACGCCTTACCGGCTTGCGGCTGTCCGTGAAAACGGGCGCCTGGTGAGGTTGCAGAGGCCGGTTCCGAGGTGGCTGTTGGCGGCGATTGGACTGCATGCCCTACCTGCGATTTTCGCGGCGGGCGGCGTCTAGCAAGTCGCGCTTCGAACGGATCCAGGCTTCGATTTCCCGTTGCGCGGCGCCGGCGCGCGAGAGGGCTTGGGCGACGACGTCGGGCGCCGGACCTCCCGGCACCTGGCGAATGCGGACGAAGTTTTCGGGGTCGAGAGCGCGCTCGACAAACGCCTGGTCCACGTTGAGCGATGGATTCTGGCGTAGGAACACCGCGGCGATGGCGGCGGGGCGGTCGTCGGCGCCCGAGGCCTCAACCGCGCGGGCTACCAGAGCGTGGGCCTCGCGGAAGCTCATCCCGGTGTGGCGGACCAGCGAATCGGCGAGCTCCGTGACGGTGAGAAAATCCGCGGCTGCGCGGCGCGCCAGATGGTCGCGATCGACTTGCGCGGTGGCCAGAAGGCCCGCCAGCAGACGCAGGCCGCGCAGGGCGTCGGCGAACATGGTGAAGACCAGGGGCTGGAGAGTGTCTTCGCTGTCGTTGATGTCGCCGAAAGGGGTGTTGTGGGCGCATAGCAAGACCGCCTGCGCTTCGCCCAGCGCGCGGCTGGCCAGGATGCGCGCGTGCTCCAGCGCGACGGGGTTGCGCTTCTGCGGCATGATGCTGGAACACTGCACGAAGGCATCGGAAAGACGCAGAAAACCGAATTCGCGGGTGGACCAGAGCAACAGGTCCTGCACGAATTTACCGAGATTGACCATGGCCACGGCGATAGCGGCGGCCGACTCGGTGAGGTAGTCGATGGAGGCTATGGCGCCGTAGGAGTTCTCGGCCAGCCCCTCGAAGCCCAGCAGGCGGGCGGTCATGCGGCGGTCGATGGGGAAGCCGGTGGTCGAGATGGCGCAGGCGCCCAGCGGGCACAAGTTGACGCGAGAGAAGGCGGCTTGGATGCGGGCCGAATCGCGCTCCAGGAATTCAATGGCGGCGCACAGATAATGGGCCAACGTGATGGGTTGAGCGGGTTGCGTGTGGGTGTGCGCCGGCATCACGGTTTCGAGGTTCCGCGCGGCCAGGTCGATCAGCACGGCGCGCAGCTCGCCGATGGCCGAGGCGAGGCCCAGCAATTGCCGCCGCTGCGCCATGCGGAAGAGCGTGATATCGATATCGTTGCGGCTGCGGGCGGTGTGCATCTTGCCGGCCAGGTCCCCGCAGGCGCGGCGCAAGAGGCCTTCGACGAAGAAGAACAGGTCCTCGCAGGAGCCGTCGTAGCGGGTGCGGGCGATCTCTTCCAGGTCGAGCCCGTCGAGCGCTTTTAGAAGCAACTGCTCTTCGGATGCGGTCAAAATGCCTTGGGCCGCCAGCATGCGCGTGTGCGCGTAGTGGATCTCCAGCAGCGCATCGAGGAAGTGCTGCTTGGCCTCTTCGAAATTCGGGCCGAGGACGGTCTCGGCGTAGATGGGCGCGGGGAAGGCGCCGGAATCGCCTGGAGGGTGGCTCATTGGTTGGCCGCCATCCACGCGGGGTTCTTGGCCAGGCTGACCAGGTTGGCCAAAATGCGATAGGCGCCGGGCACGCCGGAGGGCAACTGGCGGTACAGCGCGAAGGCATCGTAAATGTAAGCGCCTTTGCCGAAGCGCGCCAGGAGCAAACCGCCGCGCTGCGGGTCCTGGTCCGGATCGTTGGTTTCCACCAGTGCCTGGTAGCGCGGGTCCCAGGTTTCCATGAAACCGTGGCCGCGCTCCTCCACCCAGCCCGAAAAATCCGCTTCCGTAATCCGATTGGGCCAGGTGAGCGCGGGGCTTTCCGGAATCGGGAAGCGCACCTTGGAGCCTTCATCCACCACCTTCTGCGGATTGTTGCCCAGGCTGAAGGGGTAAGGCCCGTAGCGATCGAACTCCTGCAAGTTGTATTGGACGATGAGCACGCCGCCGGCTTGCGCGTAATCGAGGAGGCGTTTGTTGGCGGCCTTCAACTCGGGACGGACGGAGTAGGCGCGCGTGCCAAGAATGACGGCGTCGTAACCGGAGAGATCGCCGGCGGTGACGTCGCTCGAGGCCAGAATGCGGACGTTCAGCCCGAGATTCTCGAGAGCCCGGGGCACGTCGTCGCCGGTGCCCGGCAGGTAGCCGATGCGCAAACCCGCGGGCGTTTTCACGTCCACGCCCACGGCGCGGTAGACGGCGGGGCGGTAGTAAGGATAGGGGCGCAGACCGGGATAGCCGACCAGGCGGTAACCCTCCTCGTACTTCCTGCCCTGGTATTCGGCGACGGCCGTGATGCGGTGCTCTCCGGGCCGCACCGAATCCGGGAGGACCGAGAAGGCCACGGTCTGGTCTTCGCCATCGCGATCCATGGAGAAGGCGGCCGTCTCGGGCGTCGAATGCCAGCCGGGGGGCAGGCTCAATCGAAGCGTGCCGTGGGCCGGTCCCTTCACGTTGCTGTGCACGGTGCAGGCGAAAGCGAAAGACGCGGCTCCCACGGGCACCGCGCCCGCGGAGGGAGCCACCGTCACGGAAATCGCGGGACCGACGAGCAGCGGCTGCGGTTGCATTCCCAAACCCGAGATGCGCTCGACGGACTGGACCACCTGCGAAAGATGCACGGCGGCGCCCCGGTAAGAGACCCGCACGGTGGCGGCGAGCGGGTAAGGAAGCAGCGACAGATTGCGGTAGCGCGGATCGGCCAGATCATAGTAGGCCTGTTCCTCGTCGGGCCGAGTGAAGAACGGACGGGTGAGGGCCGCATCGGGGGGCGCGGCGACCGAAAAACGCGCCTGAGTCTGGGCCCGGCCGGCGAGGCTCTGGCGCGCATCGCCGGGGCCCTCGATCTTCCAGGGCTTGTCGCCGGCGGCCTCAAGCGACACGGCTTCCACATTCACGGTTTCGGGACTCTGGTTCGCCAGGGTTGCCTGGACGGCGAAGGACTGGCCGGGAATCGCGATGGTAAATGTCGGAGAGGCGGGCGCGAACGATGCAAAGGGGCCTTGCGGGCGGTCGGCCGCCACCGCGGCTTGGAGCGAAAGCCCCAGAGACTCCGCCAGGGCGTGCTCGAATTGGTCCTCTTTCACGCCCAATTCGAAAAGGATGTCGGACTTGCCGGGATCGGGCAGGTTGCCCGCTCGGACCCGGCCAATGAGCGCGCGGGTGGCATTGAGGCCGTCGGCCAGCGCGGGGGCGATGGCGTGCGGGCGGTCGGGGTGGTACTGGCTGGAGGCCTGGTCCGCCAGGCGGGCGATTTCGGCCAGCCCGCTTTTGAGGAAATCCGGCTGGGAGGGAGTGAGCGCGCCGATTCCGCCGACGGAAACGTCGATGCCGTCGAAGAAAGATTCCTCGTGCGCGGCGGCGGGCACGCGCGAGTCGTAGCGGTGGTAGGCGGAAGCGAAGGGCGCGGGCGGCGGAATGGCGATGCCATCGTTCTGGCTCTTCTGAAAGCCCAGACCCTCGCGGCCAATCTGCAGGTAGGTGAGGCCCGTGGCGGGAGCGTAATCGCCTTCCGCGATCTCCAGGTTGGCGGCAGGCGTCTCGGTGGACCACGTCTTATGGATGTAATCGAAAAAACGCACCGGCACGTATTTGTCGGTAGCGTAATCGTACATACCCCGCGGCGTGGCGGAGAAAAAGGGCACGTGCCCGTAGACCTTGAGGGGAGACCATGGGCGAAGCCCCTCGCGGAGCTGCTCCGGGAAGCGGGTGGCGTCGCCGGCGGCGACAAAGGCCTCCTGGGCAATCTGGCCGGAGACCTGGTGCTGGCCGTGGCCGTCGGTGGGGGCGCCCACGAATACCGATGCGACTACGAGAGGTCGAGCGATGCGGATGACGCGCACGACGTCGGCCAGCAATCTATCGTGGTCCCATTTTTCCAGGGCTTCCTCGCGGGTTTTCGAGAAACCGTAGTCGACGGCGGGGGTCCAATACTGATCGACGCCGTAATAACGGTCGGCGGCCAGCAACTCCTGGGTACGCACCAACCCCAGCGCGTCATAGAGATCGGGCGACGCAGCGTTCTGGCCGCCTTCGCCGCGGTTGAGCGAGAGCAAAGTGGCGCGCGCGCCGATGCCGCGGGTTTCGAGGGCCAGCATGCCGCCGTCTTCGTCGTCGGGATGAGCGGTAATCAGAATCAGGCTGGCGCGTGTTTTGAGGGAATGCAACCAGCGGGTGAGGCTGGCGGCTCCGCGGTTGGCATCCACGGGAATGGACTCGGTGGAAGGCGCGCGCGGCGGCCCATCCACCGTCTGGCCATACAGCAAACCGAACAACAGGCCCATGATCGAGACAGACCCGAGCCCCCTCCAAGAACGCAGGTGTACCATGACTTCATTGTTTTCTAAGAGTGCTACCCAACGCAACATGTCGACTTATACTACGCTGCGTGCACAGGCTTGCACTCCCTACGTAATCGCCCTATACTAGATAGGGAAATAGTATTTTGATAATCGGCACTGCGACCGTGCGATCTGTTCCTCGGCCGCTGGGGGCATGCGGCGCGTGGGCACGCGTGAAGACGGTTGCGCAGTGCTCTTGACGGAAATCGCAATAGAGGGTCATACTCGTTCTAAGGGGCAGTTCACTCTACTCAATCCGGGAGGGAAAGATGTCTGGATTCTCAAAGCTCACTTCACGTCTTCCGCTGCTGGCCGGGGCGCTTTTCGGCATACTGAGCCTGCAGCCCGCACATGCTCAAACACAAGCGATCAACGGCAGCATCCGCGGCCGCGTAATCGACGTCGCGGGCGCTTCGGTTCCGCAAGCCAGGGTCGCGATTCTGAATGACGACACCGGCTTCACGCGCCAGGTAGACAGCGACGAGAACGGCTACTACGTGTTTCCCAACCTGCCGCTGGGCAGCTACACCGTGACCATCGAGAAGGAAGGGTTCACGAGGGAACGCCATCCGGGAGTCGCGCTGACGGCGGGCGCCGAGGCGGTAGTGGAAGTTCAGTTGAAGGTGGGCCAGGTCACCACCGAAATCGAGGTCACCGGCGGGGCCGCCATCGTGGAACCCTCGCGCGTCAACACCGGCCGCACCATCGGGCACGCGGAGATCGACAACCTGCCTCTCACCTCCCGCAACCCGTACAACTTCATCATCTTTCAGCCTGGCGTCAGCGGCCATCCCAATGCGGAACTGGGCATCCCGCGCACGCTGAACATGAACGGGCTGCTGGACCGCATCAACTACCAGATGGACGGCATGGTGGATACCGAGACGGACCGCTACGGCCTGCGGCTCTTCCCCATCTCGGATATCTACGTGAGGGAAGTGCAGACCGTCTCCAACAGCTTCGCGCCGGAGTTCGGCGGCACCGCGGGCGACATCTATAACGTGATCACCAACTCCGGAACGAATACGCCGCACGGCGAGGTCTCCTACATCGGCCGGCCCGTCGCCCTGGCCGCCCGGCCCATGCTGCTGGCGCTCAGCTCGCCCAAACCGGACCTGACCCTGGCCGACTTCGCCGTCAACGCCAGCGGTGCGATTGTGAAGGACAAGCTATTTATCTTCGGCGGCTACGAGCACCTGAAGCGCGGGCTGCCCTCACCCAACACCATCGCCGCTTCGGATGCCGCGGCCATCGGGCTTCCGGCCAGTTTGACGGCGACAGCGCCCAGCGTACAGCGCGCCCAGTTTCTGAACTTCCGGGTGGATTGGGTTGTCAGCAGCAAGCACCAGGTCTTCCTGCGCTACAACTATTTCCGCAACGAGTACCCGTTCAACACCGCGGTAGGAGGCAAGAACGCGCTGGACGCGGCCTCCGATTTTCGCGACCGCGCGCACGTGCTGGGCGCCCAGGTTTTGTCGACGTTCTCGCCCACGGTCCTGAACGAACTGCGCTTCGGCTGGCCCTATCGCAACGAACACCATTTCGCCGATCCGCTCACCGGAACCGGGCCCCAGATCGTCATCAGCGGCGTAGCCACCTTCAATGGCAGCAACAGCGTGGGCGACCGCTACCAGGAGAAGATTCCGAACCTCAACGACGCCGTCACGCTGATCCGCGGCGCCCACACGCTGAAAGCCGGATTCGGCTTCCAACAGAACCAGGACACGCAAACCGCCGACGTCTACAGCCAGTACAATTTCTCGTCGGTGGCGCAATATCTGGCGGCCAAGGCCGGCAACCCGCTTTCGTACGTCTCCTACGCCAGCGTGATCGGGCTGCCCGGCGCATGGTATCACTCCTTCTTCTGGAACTGGTTCGCGCAGGACAGCTTCCAGGTGCGTCACAACCTGCTGTTGATCTTCGGCGTGCGTTACGACCGCTTCCAGGGTCCCGCCGCCGATCCCAACGCGCCGTTCATTTACTCGAGGAGTTTCCACACACCGAGTAAGGACTTCGCGCCCCGTTTCGGTCTGGCCTGGAGCGTCACGCCCAAGACCGTGGTGCGCGCGAGCTTCGGGATGTTCTACGAGCCCGTGCCTACCAATCTCTGGTACAACACGTTTATCAACAGCGGCAACCCACAGGCCTATTCGGCGTCGATTCCCGCCAGTTCGCCGCTCGCGCCGGCTTTTCCCAAGGTGATCGCTCTGACGCCCGGCGTGGTTCCGGCATCGGCCGACATTACCACCATCACCCCGAATTTCCGCAACGCCTATACCATCAACAGCAGTTTGCAGATCACCCAGGCCCTGACCAGGAACGACTCGCTGACCGTGGGGTACGTGAACACCGGCGCGCGCGAGCTCACTTACCTGCGCAATATGAACCTGGTGAATCCCACCGGCTTCCTGGCCGACGGCCGGCCCATCTATTCCTCCTCACAAACCGCCGCCACGCGCCTGGATGCGCGATTCAACAACATCACGCTGCAGGACGTAGGCGCCATCACCAGCTACAACGCGATGGTCGCGACCTTCCAGCACCGCGTCGCCCAGGGATTCCAGGTGAGCGCATCCTACACCTGGTCGCACTCCATCAGCGACGCTCCGGATGCCAACAGCTTCGAGCAGAACGTGTTCATCGAGGACAACACCAGCCGCCAGCGCGACCGCGGCAATAGCTGGGTGAACCGGCCGTCGGCGCTGACCCTGAGCGCCTTCCTGGCGCCGCGCAGCAGTGCGGAGAACAAAGTCTGGAAGTGGCTGGCGAACAACAACGAACTGGCGCTGCTGGGCAACTTCTCCTCGGGCGACCAGCAGAATATCACCTCCACCCGCAACCTGACCAACGATACGAAAGCCGCCACCCGCCCGCTGTTCATCGGCCGGGACACGGTCCGCACACCCAGCATCTACCAGTTCGACGCGCGCTACACGCGGAGCTTCGCGGTGATCTGCGAGTGCATCAAGCCGAAGTTCATCTTCGAGGTCAACAACCTGTTCAACCGCGAGAACATTACGGCGTTGAACACCGCCGTGGCAGTGGATTCGAACGGCCTGGCGACGCCGGGGGCTTCGTTTATGCAACCGTTGAGCACGGTGCTCGAAAAGCGCATCGTGCAGTTCGGGATTCGCGTGGACTGGTAGGGGCGGGCCGGCGGGGTACGCCACGTGGCACACTGGCGGTGGGGGAGTTATGTCCATCTTCATCGTGCAACTCGGCACACCTCGAAAGCCCGGCGAAGGTCTGCGGCTGGGAACGGTGCGGCGGCCTCCGCGCGGCGTTCCGAAGGCCGATTTCGCCCGGCTCGACTACTATGACGTCTGGTTCCCGAACCTGTCGCCCAGCGCCGAACTGGTGAAGGAAGCGCTGGGCGCGGCGGACCAGCGGGCGTGGGCCGCATTCAGCCGGAAGTTCCGCCGGGAGATGAGCGCGCCCGACCGGAGCCGCGAACTGGACGTGCTGGCGGCGCTGTCGCATCGCACCAACCTCTCGCTGGGCTGTTACTGCCAGGACGAGAGCCGCTGCCACAGGTCGTTGCTGCGGGAATTTCTGGCGGAGCGCCACGCGGACGTGGTGTGAGGGCGGGGCCGGCGCGGGCGCCCTGGCAACCTAACTAAAGTCAGCGGCGAAGAATGGCTGCGCTCGCCGATAGAGCACCTATGCCATTCACCGTCGCCGACGCCAGGCCAGGGCCGACGAGTCCGCGGGACGCCCCCAACGCGGAGATCGACTTTCAGACCGATGTCGTTAATATACCGGTCCGTCTGTGCAATCTCCCTCCATTCAATGCGATCGCGAGCCAGGTGCTGGCTTTGACCGCCGACCCCGACGTCGACCTGGAGCGGATGTCGAGAGTGATCCAGGGCGACCCGGCCTTCGCGGCCGACATCCTGTTCCTGGCGAATTCGTCGCTGTTCGGATTTCCGTCCCGGATGCACTCCCTGAACCACGCGATCGCCCTGCTGGGGCTCGACCGCGTCAAAGCGCTGGGCGTGACGGTGGCGATGCGGGGCTTTCTTGGCACACGTACGCTTTCGATCCTTCAAGGCTGGCGGCACAGCGCGGCTTGCGCCCTGGTATGCGAAGAGATCTCGTCCATTTTCAATGTCTCCGGCGATCGGGCTTATACGGCCGGCATTCTGCACGATATTGGCCGGCTGAGTTTGCTCAAGACCTATGGGAAAGAGATGACGGCGATCTTCAAGGGCCAGTACGCAAACACACAGGAGGTTCTCGAGGCTGAGCGTGAGGCTCTCCACGTGGACCACGGGTGCGTCGGCGCGTGGTTGGTGGACCACTGGTGTTTGCCGAGAGACTTCTCCGAAATCTGCGAGCATCACCACGACGCCCCGGACGCGGCCGATTCCGACGTCCTCCAGGTAGTAAAGGCCGCGTGCGGCATGGCGGACGCCATTGGTTTTGCGGCCGTCAAGTGCCGGCGGCAGCCTGCCTTTGAGGACGCCGCGGCGCCACTGAAGCCGCGACTGGCTGGCAGGGCAGGGCCCCGGGAAGAGGACTTGCGCGCCATCGTGACCGCCAGGCTGGCGGCTTTCGAACGCTAGCGACGATTTCTCACGGCTGTGGGTGTGTGACGACGGGGCGCGGGCACTCCTGCCGACGACTGGCTTCGACGCTCGGTCACAACCGCGAAGAGGGTGAGATGACTCGACCCGGCAGGCAAGAGTGCCTGCGCTACGGGCTACGTGAGAAACCATCCGGCAAATTCCTGCCGGGTGTCAAGAATCCGACACCACTCACGTTCTCGATCAGGCTGAAATGCTTGGATTCCGCGGTGGCCCTTCGGGTGCCTAGCTCATGCTGGCGGTATACAACAATATGGGATTCGAAGCTTATTCAATGCTGGGCGCGGCGACGTCGTTGGAATTCACGATTGTCCTGCTGGGAGTAGTGCTGTTTCTGGATTACCGCAGAGCAGTCCGCAGGCAGTGGCTGCGCGGGCATCTGGAACGGGCACTCCAGAGCAATCCTCGACCGGTACTCGTGGATATGGCCGACGCGGCATAACGTCCGGAGACCTGCGCCTACTTGCCTCTCAAGCGGAACGTCAGGCCGGCAATCGCCGTCAGCGGATAGCCGGGAGTGCCGTGTATGCGCCCCACGATGGGCGCGAGCGGAGCGACGCGGGAATCGAAGAAGTTCTGGGTCTCGTAGTAGTCGCGGCTGGTCAGATTGTCCAGGCTCAGGTTGAACTCGATTCCCCGGCGAATGGCTTTGGCCAGCCCCACATCGAACACGGTGTGCCCGGACGCCACAACGGAAGGGTCGACGCCATCCAGCCGATAGTGGTTGATGGCGCGCATGCGCAGCGACCCGCTCCAACCATGCCAGGCCGCCAGCGTCAGCGCGGCGTTGGCCACCAGGTGCGGCGCGCTGTCCACGTAGACGCGGCGATCGCCACCTCTGAAGAACGCGTTGCCGATTTTGGTGAGGCCGCCGTTGAGCGCAAGATGGTGAGTCAGGGCGACGGAGAGTTTGGCTTCGTAGCCATAGGCGCGGCTGGGGCCCTTGAATTCGAAACTGCCGTCGTCGGGGATGTAGACCTGCTCGTTGGAGTGGTCGATCAGGAACAGGTCCGTGGTGAGGCCCAGGCGTCCGCAGTTCGACGACGTTCCGAGCTGGAAGAAATCCGTGGTGGCCAGGCGCGGCTCCTCGGGATGTTGCACCACGCCGCGCGCGTCGATGCTGTTGATCCCACGGCCATAGTTGGCGTGCAGCGTCAGCGGGAGCGCGTGCGAGGGCGCGTAGGCAATCGATCCCTTGCCCTGCCAGCGGCCGGCCCACCGGATGCCGCTCCGGGCCGGCGCAACCAGGTCGCGTACGTCGTAGCGAAACTCGTCGTAACGAAGGCCGGCACCCAGCAGCAACCGGCCGCGCCAGAAACCGAGGCTCTCCTGCGCGTAGCCCGCGGTGTTGGTAACGTGGGCGTGGGCGCGCGTCGAGACACCGGTGGGCGTGCGCCCGTCGCGCGGGTAGAGACCAACGTCGATTTGGTTATCGTGATAATTGGTTCCGCCAGTCAGCATGGCGGTGACTCCCGCCAGCTTGTGGGGCCGCGTGTACTGCGCGTTGGCGCCCTGCTGCAAGCGCGAGTCGTGTTGCTGAAAGGCGTCGCCATGGACGGGGTCGTTCAGATAGAACGTGAAGTTGGAGTAGAGATCGAGGAGCGAGCGCGACAGAAAGCCGTCGGCCCGCAGCGTGCCGGCGTCGTGGAAGGTCTTGCTGTAGTATGCCGACAGGGTGCCCAGTAGGACGCGCCCGCCGTCGGTGGGATCGATGTACCCGAAGCGGTCCAGCCGGCCGGCGGCCACCAGGTCGAGCGGAACCTGGCCGGATGAATCGAAGTTGTTGCGGCCGAAGAGGAAGCGGAACCCGAGTTTCTCGTCCTTGCCGAGCGTCTTGGTCAAATTGGCGTTGACGTTGTCGCGGCGGTAGCGTAGGGGACTCTGGAACGGGCCGTCGGTGTAGGATGCGTCGTAGGCGAGGTAGGAGTCGACGGTTCGGACATCCGGGCTGTAGGCCAGAAAGGCGCGGCCGGTATCGAAGTTACCGCCCTCCGCGCGCAGGGTGAGCGCGTTCGGCAGCGACTCCCGCTGGCGTATGTGCACCACGCCCAGGCCGCTAAAATCGCCGTACTCCGCGCTGAAGGGGCCGTTTATGACGGTGACCTCCTGGATCAGTTCGGCGCTCAGCGCCTTCAACGAGCCCAGGTAGCCCTGTCCGTGCCCTTGCGTTCCCTGGTTCTGTTGCACATCGTCGACCAGGACCTTCAAGCCGCCGTTCACTCCACCGTGATCGAGATTGAAACCGAAACGGCGAACCTCGACCGATTTGCCGCCGCCTTCGTGCTGGCCGGCGTCGATGCCGGCGTCGAGCTGTTGGAACACCTGATCGTCGCGCGTGAACAGGGTGCGATTGAACACCTCGGCATTACGCAGATCCAGAGCCGGTTCGGTGGTCCTGGCGGAGATCACGATGCTCGAAGACTGCGCGGCCAGTTTCTCGAACCGCAGGTCGAGACTGGCGATCCGGCCGGGAGCGATGGCGGCCTTCCGCACGGCCGGGGTGAAACCCGGCGCTTGAATCGCGAGCTCATAGGCACCGGGCGGAGCGGCGAATCCGTAGCGCCCCTGCCCGTCGGTTGCCGTCGCGGCGACCATGGCGCCCGAGGACTCGAGGCGCAACTCGACGGCCGCGCCGGGCACGACTTCTCCGGAAGGGTCCAGCACCCGGCCCGTGACGCCGGTTTCGGCGAAACACGGCCACGCGACCGCCAGAAACAGTGCGTAGGTTTGGAAGGCTCGTAGCACGTCTCTGAAAACAGTAACACGATTACGCGGCGCAAAACAATTGGGTCATGACCGGAAGGCAGCGCATCCTGGCCGCGACTGGTTCTATAACCGCCTCGCCACCGGCACGCTGCCGCCGGCGCTCGAGGGCGCGCAGTGAGGAGTTGCGCTCGGCGGCGCCAAGGCCGCGGCGCGGCTGAGCGGGCCTCTACGGCACCTGAACGCGATTGCCGTTCCGGCCCTACTTTAGCCATTCAACCGAGGTCGGCGGAGTGTTATAGCATCGGCTTGTCTCACTCACGCCACTGGCGAGCTGTGCGCACGCGGTCGCGGCCGCCGCCCGTTCAGCGCCTTGGCGCGTTTGGGAGGAAGCCGTTCGGCAGTCCATGCGACCGTTGAAAAAGAGACAAACGCGACAGCGGTATGGTTGCGTACCGAACGTCGAAGACGCAATCGCGGCTAGAACCACCACGGCAAAAAAGACGGCGATCCACACGACCGGTTTCTTCATGCAAAGAGGCCCTCCGCTGAAAAAAGTATAATACAGGGAACACCTCTATGCCCGAACTCGAGATTCATCACGAAAGCGAACACGCGATCGACCCGGCGGGACAACGGGTCGGCGTCCTGGCTGCCCTGCTGGCGGTGGCTTTGGCCATCGTCACGATTGCATCGCACCGCACCCACACGGAGGCCATCATGCAGAAATCCTCGGCCAACGACGCGTGGGCGCATTACCAGTCCACGCGCGTGAAGTATCACAACCTGGAGCTCGGCGAGAGCCTCATCGGCGCACTCGGCGCCAAGGGCGACGCCTCCGAAAAGCTGGTCGCCAAGTACGTAGCGCAAGAGAAAGACTATGATGCGCGCGGCAAGAAGATCCAGGAAGAAGCGGAGCGGGACGACGGTGCGGCCGAAGCCGCCGAGCACCGCGCCCTGCGCTTCGACTTGGGGGAAGGGCTGCTGGAGATCGCCCTGGTTCTGAGCTCGTTGTACTTCATCTCTCGCAAGGGCCTATTTCCGGTAATTGGAATCGTGGCTGGAATCGCGGGAGCGGCCATCGCCATCACCGGTCTGTTGGTGTAGTCCTTCCGTGCGCTGGTGGTCTGCGGCAAGCAGAGTAACGAGTATGCACTTGGCTGTGGGGCAGCCAATCGTGGCTGCAGCCGGCTTTCAGCCGGCGACTCCGGCCGCGAAGAATCGCGCACGACGCGAAAAGGCCGCCTAGAAGGCGGCTGCGGGCAGGATTGCCCGCCCCACAAAACAGGCAGAACTTCGGCCGCACTGCGCCAGCGACGGAATGTGGAAGATGGGTTCAGCGGACGTTCACCGTCCGTGTGGGCGTAGTTGCAGCCATAACAAAACCAGGATCGAACTGAGTGCCGCCACCGCCAGAATCGACGACAGAATCATGCCTGGCTCCCTCGCATTTGCAGCTCCGCGAATAGCTGCGCCGCCCGTGCCAGCTCTCCCCTCATATAGAGCCAGTTGGCACTGGCGCGGATGGCCTGGGCCCGCTGAGCGGCGGGGCGCTCCGCAGCGTTGGTCTGGCCCACCGGCCGGCTTCCCAGCGCCGGCTGCGATGTCAGTTGATTCCAGTTGTATTTCATAGTATTTCGGACCCAATTCGAGTCTGACATGGGGCCCAAGATATTGAAAGTTCCAGGCGTAGGGGGAGAGTCCTAGTACTCAGCAAAGAGTGGCCCTTGTCTCTAAGATAGTTTGAATGCGTCCGGATATCTTACTTTGCCGCGGACACCATCGAGGGCGCCGGGGCGAAGTTCAAGCGCCATGAAGGCTTCCGGACGAAACGGACTCGCCAGAGAACGGGCCTTGCCGGTTGAGAAACCGAATCGCGGATAGTAATTCGGGTGTCCGAGTACGATGACGACTTGCTCGCCCTGTTCGCGCAACAGATCGAGCCCGTGCTCGATCAGCTTTCCACCAATCCCCCGGCGCTGGTGTTCCGGCAACACGGCCATGGGGGCCAACGCCACCGCCGGAACCCGGTTGCCGGCCGTCTCGATCGACATCCGGCTGAAGAGGATATGCCCCACCACCCGCGCCTCCAACTCGGCGACCAGGGAAGCCAGCACGACCCCTTCGTGGCGCAAGCTATCGACCAGGCCGGCTTCGTCGGACCGGCCGAAAGCCGCTTCATCGACCACACGGATCCGGCCAAGGTCGCCAGGGACTTCACCACGGACGATTACGTTGGCAGCGAGGCTCACAGACGGTATTCTATCCCTCCTCACCCGCCCCTGTAAGCCCGTGATACCATCCCCCTGTATGCCGGACACGAAACATCCCGCCGACCCTCCCGAGACGACCTTCAAGGCCGTGGGGCTGGGCCACTCCGCTGCCGACGCCCTGGGAGAACCTGGTCTGGTTCCGAGAGGCCGTGCGGGAGTGCGGGAGAGTGGCGATACAATGGAGTTGGATGCATTTTTGAGGTTGTTGGCGATATCTCGGAAATCGAGACTATCGCCACTGGGCACGGCATTCAGAGACTCACATTTCTGCGTAAACGGCGGATCGATTCGGCCGGCTGAGGTACATTGGTATGAAGCCCACGGCGTCGGGCGGAAGGGCATGAAGATCAAGCGGTTCCTGGACTCGATATTATGAGAGTTGAGAAGCCACAACCGAGGTTTGCGCTGTGCGTCCGCAGCGAGGGTTCAGACGATCTGGAAACCCGGAAGGTGTATCGGGTCTTGCCCGACCGGGTAGCTGCGCGGGAAGGCTATGTACGAGTGATCGATGAATCGGGGGAGGACTACCTCTATCCGGCTGAATACTTCGTGCCGGTGAGGCTTCCAGTGGGCTTAGCGCGCGAAGCTCTTTGGCCCCCTATGGAAGAGTTGCGGCCGGCGGAGCAAAGGCTGCGGCGCGGCTGAGCGGGCCTCTACGGCCCGTGAACGCGTTCCATGAGTAGCCGCGCCGCCCGTGCCAGATCTCCCCCCATGTACAGCCTGTTGGCACTGGCGCGGAAGGCCTGGGCGCGCTGAGTCTCACGGCGCTTCCCGGCATCGGTCTGCTCCACCGGCCGCCCTCGCAGTGCCTGTCGCCATGTCAGTTGATCCCAATTGTATTTGATAATCTTTCGAACCCACTTCGAGTGTGCCACGCGGCCCAGGTTATGGAAAGTTCCAGACGTAGGGGGGCGAGTTCTGGTACCCGCGCCCGGCGAAGAGTGTATCATACCGTCGAGGAGGCTCCACGATGCCCAAAGTAGCGGTTCGCTATACGGATTACTTCGCTCCAACCATACGCCGCATGCGCGAGGATGGGCTCCTGCTGGTAACCGCCGGCGCGGACGGCAAGCCCAACGTCATGACCATCGGCTGGGGAACCATCGGCTCCATCTGGTCGCGCCCGGTCTTCCTGGTACTGGTGAGGCACTCACGCTACTCCTACACCCGCCTGGAGGAAACCGCCGGCGATTTCACGGTCAACGTCCCGCCCCGCGAGCTGGCCGAAGCCGTGGCCCGCTGCGGCACGGTCTCCGGCAGAGACCACGACAAGTTCCTGGAAAACCACCTGACGCCGGTTCCGGGCAGGCAGGTACGGCCGCCGATTATCCAGGAATGTGTGGTGCACTGTAAGCGTTAGAGCAACCCATCTGTTCCCGCGCCGCCGTTCGTGATGCAGTGGAAGGGTGGACGAGCAAATACCGGTTGTAGAAGTTCGGCGCCGCAGGAGTCGCGCGGAAGCCAGGCAG
>Ga0182021_10002646_pt1 | contig 20951 bp, 15 predicted proteins | sample 612E3MmetaG_FD_120493 | JGI IMG/M metagenome (GOLD analysis project Ga0182021, IMG submission 120493) | Permafrost microbial communities from Stordalen Mire, Sweden - 612E3M metaG (Illumina Assembly) | ecosystem: Environmental > Terrestrial > Soil > Wetlands > Permafrost | place: Sweden... | reverse complement strand
TCGGCTCCAGTCCGTTGGAATTGGCCGGTGGCCCACGGATCGATGATCCCTTAGCGTTCCTGGGTCTGGGGGCAAAATCCTAAAGTGTCAAACTGACTCTGAGCGTGTTTTGAGCCATGCCCATTTTTTCATGATCATTTTACCCTTTCTATCTATAGGAAGATTCACTTGCGGCGATAGACTTCACGCCGATGACGGATGTCTTTGATATACACAAATGTTTTCTCGATGGTGTAGATAACACGCCAATCACCGACACGGTATGAATAATTACCTTTGAGATCGCCTTTGAGAGCCTTGCCAGATCGTGGATCAATTGCTATATCGAGCAAAGCATTTGCGACACGTTCTTTGAGCGGCGGATGAAGGGATTGAATAAAGTTCTGAGACGAAGAAGAAAACTTAAGTTCGCGTGGCTTAGAATATTGTGACATGATTTACTCCTTTCAATGAATGTAGAATAAGAAACTAATGGCAGTTTTGGGTAAAGAAAAAGGGCGCAAGTCTTTACCTTGTGCCCTAAACTTTTTATTAAATTAGACTATTTTTCTAGGTATTTTGCGTGCTTGTGCCTTCAATGCTGCGTTGCCAATACTATACCACAGAAGCAGCCGGTGTCAATAGCCAAATCGCTTTTTGTGTGTTGTCTACGACCTGCAGTTGTGAAATTGGCTCATTTTGCTTTTGGTTGCTTGTAACCGAAGACCTGCTCGAAAGAAAAGACCTGACCACTAGCCAGCTCTTCATCGGCGGCATGAATGGCTTGCACAGCGTCTGGGTCGCTCAAGATTTCCAGCGTCTCCTCCCACGCCTCGTATTCTTCATAACTCATGATCACGGCAGACGGTTTGCCATTCGAAGTGATAATGGTGCGGTCTAGGCGTTCGTCGGCGGCTTTCACTAGCTGCGGCAGTTTAGCGCGTGCTTCGGTGATGGGAAGTGTCTTGGTAGTCATTGCGGGCCTCTCTGTACGGAATTGTGTACAGATTATAACTTGCCTAAGAAAGCATGTCAAGGGGGGTTGCATCAAATATCAGCGGAAGCAAGTCGGCTACGGCGAGTTGGACCGCGCGCTGTGCCCTATCCCATCAGATTCAATTCTTTCGCCAATCGATCAGATTCTTCCAGCAATCGTTTTCTGCCGCTGCTGGTGGCGATGGCGCGGACATCGGCGAGCGTGGCGCGCGCTTCAGCCGGCGGCAGCAGCGGCGCCAGCCACAAGCGAATCTGCGCGGCGAGGTGCAGCAAGCCCAGCCCTTCGGCTTTCGCCAACGCCGTAGACAACCGATGAATCGCCAGGGCGGTTTCACCTCGACGTTGCGCTACCCGCCCCAGATTCGCCGTGAGCCCGGCAATGCGCTCCGGCATCGATAAGCGCTCAGAGAGCGCGAGGCCATCGGCGAAATATTTTTCGGCCACATCCAGATCGCGATCCAGTTCAATCTCGCCAAGGGTGGACAGTAAGTACGGCTGTAGACCCAGCGTGCCTTGCTCTTGCGCCAACTGCAAGCCTTGGCGCGCGTAATCGATCGCGTTGGGATCATGCAGCAACAGTAAGTGATAGGCTAAATTGTTGTAGCCCAGCACCGCAAACGAGAGCGCCGTTTTATTAGCCTGTTTACCCAGCACAATGGTTTCACGATACAAGGCCACGGCTTTTTCGAGATTGCCTTGCTGAGCGGCCACGCTGCCTTGCTCAAATTTGATCTGCGCCAGACGGCCTGCATCCAGCTGATCCGCGCCAGCGTGTTGGTGCAATAACGCTTCAGCTTGGTTGAGGTGTTCTGCCGCACCGATCAGATCCGCGCCTTCTACCGACAACGTCGTGCCCCACTGCATTTCGGCACTGACGATCAGCGCCGCGCGCCCCGCATCGCGCACCTGTTTGACCAATGCGATCGCCTCGGAATATCGCGCCTGACTGAGCAGCGCTTGCGCCAGGGCCAACCGCGCCTGATCGGCCTCCAGGCTGTCCGGCGCACATAGCTTCAACGCGGATCGATAGGCTTCACTGGCCTGCGCCGTTTCACCGGCACGGAAGCGCGCTTCACCCAGTTCCATGAGAATAGCCGCGCGTTCCAGCGGTGGCAGTTCGACTTGCAGCGCTTGATCGTAAAACTCGATCGCTTCACGCCACGCGGCAATCTTAGCGGCCAACTGCGCGGCGTGCAGCGCATACGGCGCGGCGCGTTGGACATCGCCGCCTTCGCCGAAGTGCCACGCCAAGAGACCGGCTACGGCATCCAGTCGCTGCCGTCCGTAGATCGCTTCCATCGCTTCGGCCACGCGGCGATGCAGCAAGCGATGACGCGGCTCGCCCACTTCACGATAGGCCACTTCCATCGTCAACGAATGATCGAAGGCGTAATGCAGACCGTCGGCGCCCTGGGGTTCGATCAGCCGCGCGGCGCGCAATTCGTCGAGGGCGTCCAGCGCGGCTGTCTCGGATAACGCGGCGGCGCGCATGACGACTTCAAATTCAAATACGCGCCCGGCCGCCACCGCCGTGTCCAGGATGCGCCGGGCGGGATCAGAGAGGCGCGCGAGGCGAGTCTGAATGAGACTATAAATGCTGGGCGGCACGACGGGCGCTGCCGACAGAGCGCTGAGGTTTACCGATCCATCGGCCTGCAGCAGGCCGCTTTCACGCGCGTAGTTGATCGATTCGCGCAAGATGTACGGGTTGCCTTCGGATTGCTGCATCAGCCAATCGGCCAGCGGATAGGCGAAAGCCGGGCTGATCTGTTGAGCGAGCGTGGCGGTATCGGACGATGAGAGCCGATCGAGCGGGACGCGCATCAGACAACCTTCGCGCGTGAAGGTTTGAACGAGCGCGCCGATGGATGTGCGCAGCTCGATCGGGCGTGAGGCGGCCACAAAAACGATCGGGTGGGTGGAGGCCGCCGGCAAAGCCGCCGTGACGCGCACCAGATAGCCCAGCAAACCCAACGTCGAGGTATCGGCCCACTGCACATCGTCGAAGAACAACACGATCGAGTTAAGGCGCGACAACGCCACAAGAAATTGATGCACGCCTTCCCACAAGCGCGATTCATCGGCTGTCAGCAAACCGGGCGCGGACTTCCGCGCTGATGATCGATCACTCGCCGGATCGATATTCACTTCCGGAACCAGGCGCGCGATCTCGGTGAGCCACACTTCCGGCAAATTGAGCTGCTGGCGCAGGAGAGGCCAGGCAGGTGTGGCGAATAGGCCGCGCAGCGCATCGATGACGGGTTGATAGGGCAGGCCGTGTTCCAACTCGTGCGCTGCACTGCTGAGGTGCAGGCCCGGTTGTCCGCGCAGAAACTCTTGGGCTAGGCGCGTCTTGCCGATGCCGGGTTCGCCTTCGATCAAAGCGAGTTGGCGCGAGGCGGCGGCCTCGTGAAGTCTCTGCAATTCAACTGCACGGCCGATGAATGGCAGATTGTTGAGTGTTGACGGCTGAGTGTTGATGGGCGTGATCGACGCCGCACTCTGCCGCGCTTGTCGCCCGATCCCCGATCCCTGATCCCTGATTAACTGATCACCGATTAACTGATCACTGATGATGGCATCATACAACGCGCGCGTCTCGGCCATGGGCGGCACACCCATCTCTTCGTCCAACAATTTACGCAGCGCTTCGTAACGGCGAATCGCACCGGGGCGATCGCCCGCGAGATAGTGCAGACGAAGCGCACTGCGCTGCACCTCTTCTTGCAAGGGATCGAAAGTCAGCGCGCGCTCGAGTGCCTCCAGGGCGGCCGCATAATTTTGCTGTTGTTCATGCAGATTTGCCAGCGCGATGAAGCCGCGAATCGCCAGACGCCGATGGTGCTCCTGCTGTTCTGTGATCCAATCTTCGAATTCGGGCGAGTCGTTCAGCATGAAGCCGGTGAGAAAGTCGCCGCGATAGAGTTGAAGAGTGGAAGTGAGAGATTGGACGCTACGCGTGGAGATTGGCGCCAGGCGGCCCGCTCCGCTGGATGGCGCGGAGACACGGGCACGATGGAGGTTGGCCTCAAACGCGCGCACGTCGATGTCCACAGCGGGTGACAAAGCGAGGGTGTTGTCGTCGACGACGAGCGCTGCGCCCAACGCTTGACGCAAGCCATGCAGCGTGGTGCGTAAGACTTGCTGGGCGGAGGATCGATCACTATCCGGCCAGAAGAAAGCCAGCAGATGTTCGCGGGTCAACGGTTGGTCGTGCGCAGCGAGATAGAAGAGCAGGGCGCGGCTTTTTTTGCGCGTGATGATCAGCGGTTGATCATCCTGCAAGATTAACGGTGTTCCAAGCAATTGGATAGAAAGCATGAAGTAATTGTACTGCGGAATACGTGACGAGTGAAAAGTGACGAGTGAAGAACGAATGATCGCCATTCGCCATTCGCCATTCACTCGTCACTTTTCACTTTTCATATCTTGACGGGCAGCGGTTTGATCTTCCAGATGTCGTCGCAGTATTGCTGCACGGCCCGATCGGATGAGAAGAAGCCGCAGCGCGCGGTGTTGCGGATGGATTTACGCGTCCAGCTGTCCACCTCCCGATAAGCGGCATCGACGGCGTCCTGTTGCGCGATGAAGGCCGCATAATCCACCGTGACCAGATAAGGATCGCGATTGAGCAAGTTGTCCACCAGTGGGCGGAACAGGTCTTTATCGCCGGGGGAGAAATAGCCGGATGCGATCTGATCGAGGGCTTGCTGCAGTTCGGCGTTGCGTTGGACGTAGTCGCGCGGTGCATAGCCGCCGGCTTTCAACGCCGCGACTTCTTCGGTGGTCAGGCCAAATAGGAAGAAGTTTTCCGCGCCCACGCGCTCACGAATTTCGATGTTCGCGCCATCCAGCGTGCCGATCGTCACCGCACCATTCAAAGCGAATTTCATATTACCGGTGCCGGAGGCTTCCAGGCCGGCCAGTGAGATCTGTTCGGAGAGATCCGCTGCCGGATAGATTTTTTCGCCCAGCGCGACGTTGAAGTTGGGCATGAAGACCACCTTCAATCGATCGGCCACCTGTCGATCCTGATTGACTACTTCGCCCACGGAATTGATCAACTTGATGATCAACTTCGCCATCTGGTAGCCGGGCGCGGACTTGGCCCCAAAGATGAAGGTGCGCGGCACGACGTCCAACTCCGGCTGCGCGCACAGGCGATTGTAGAGTGTGATGATGTGCAGCACTTTGAGCTGCTGGCGTTTGTATTCGTGCAGGCGTTTCACCATGATGTCGAACAGCGAAGCGGACGAGATGGCGATGCCGGTGCGGTCGTGAATCACGGCAGCGAAGGCCGCCTTGTTCTGCGCTTTGACTGCGCGCCACGCTTCACGAAAATCAGCTTGCTCGGCCAGCGGCTCGAGCTGCTGCAAGCGCTGCAGATTGTTCAACCAACCCGTGCCGATCTGGGTGGAGATCAATTCGGAGAGACGCGGGTTGGCCAGGCGCATAAAGCGCCGCGGCGTAACGCCGTTGGTCTTGTTGTTGAATTTCTCCGGCCACATCTCATAGAAATCGCGCAGAACGTTCTGGTGCAGCAAGCGGGAATGCAGCTCGGCCACGCCGTTGACGGAGAAGCTGCCCACCGTCGCCAGATACGCCATGCGGATCATGCGCTCCGGCGCTTCTTCGATGAGCGACATGCGCCGCACACGATCTTCATCATGCGGGAAACAGGTTCGCACTTCTTGCAGAAAGCGGTGATTGATTTCATAGATGATTTCCAGGTGGCGCGGCAACAAGCGTTCGAATACGTTGACCGGCCACTTTTCCAGTGCTTCAGGCATCAAGGTATGGCACGTATAAGCAAACGATCGGCTGGTGATGTTCCACGCCTCATCCCAATCCAGGCGGTACCCGTCGAGCAGCACGCGCATCAATTCAGGAATGGCGACGACGGGATGCGTGTCGTTCAACTGAATCACCGCTTTGTCTGGGAACTCCTGCCAGCCGGGATTGAACGCCAGAAAGCGATGGGTAATGTCTTGCAGCGAACAGCACGCGAAGAAATACTGCTGCTTCAAGCGCAGTTCACGGCCTTGCGGCGTCGTGTCGTTGGGGTACAGGACTTTGGTGATATTTTCGGAGTAAGTCTTCTGTTCGGCGGCGCGGGTGTAATCGCCCACGTCGAACAGCTGCAGATTCAATTCCTGACTGGCGCGCGCGCGCCAGAGGCGCAGCAGATTGATCGAGCCGGTTTCATAACCGGGAACCAGCATGTGGCTCGGTTCGCCTAGGATCGTTTCGGCCGGAATCCAGTGGACATGAAATCCGCCCTGAGGATTATTCACGATTTCAGTGTGGCCGCCAAAGCCGACCTGCGCCAGATTATCCGGCTGTGGAAATTCCCACGGGTTGCCGTAGTACAGCCAATCGTCGGGACTCTCCACTTGCCATCCATCGCGGATGGATTGTTTGAAGATGCCAAATTCGTAGTTAATGCCGTAGGCCACGCTGGGAATATCGAGCGTCGCTAATGAATCCATGTAGCATGCGGCCAGCCGCCCTAAGCCGCCGTTGCCCAGCGCGGGCTCGGGCTCTAAAGCAAGCAAGTGCTCCAGCTCGAAACCCAGCTCAGCTAATGCTTCACGCGCGAGATCATAAGTGTCGGTGTACAGCAAGTTCTGAGTGATCTGTCGTCCGGGTAAATATTCGGCGGACAAGTAATACACAAACTTCGGGCGATTTTGCGAATAGGTGGCCACCGTGCGCTGCCAGCGATCGACCAGATAATCGCGCACGGTGAAGGCCAATGCGGCATAAACATCTTGGGGGCTGGCTGTAGGCGCTGCTTGCCCGCGGGTGTAATACAGTTTATCCGCCAACGCCTGCTTGAACGCGGCAACGGTGCGAAAGTTGTGATCGCTGACCGGTTGGGCAGTCAAGGCTTGATTGCGGCGGGTTTCTTCGTTCATGTTGCCTCCACAGTGTAGACCTGGCAGGTTTTCCAATGACAAGCAGCGTATGCTCGCCGCGACCGAATCAGGCCGAACGGGTTGACCAGATTATCGAGTGAAAACCTGCCAGGTCTTGATCGCTTCCGCCAACTCCACCGGCTTGTGCAGCGGAATATCGTGAATGGTGTCGAGCATCCAGATCGTTTGACTGCGCGCTAATTTCTCTTCGGCAGTTGCGATGTTGCGCCGTTTATTCTCCAGCGTGTCGCGGGTGCGTTCGTCGTGTGGTTCAGGTGACGCGGCGGGGATCATCAATACGGGGCACGCGACGCGTGCCCACAATTCGGAGGGGCGATGTTCCCACAGGGCGCGCACCACCTGCATGTGATTACTCTTGTGCAGGCGCGGAGCGATGGCGCCGTCGGCGCGGACTTCAAAGTTTTGCAGCGTGATGGCTTCGGCTTCGGGCGACCAGGCTGCGCCCATCCACATTTTCATGCTGGATCGAAATTCGTCTACGGGCGTCCCGATCAAATCCGGCGGCTCCAAGAATTTTTCCACGGTGGGCCAGTCCAGGCGATCGCCGATCTGGAGGAAGCCGCCATCGATCAGGATCAAGCCGCTCACCCGATCGGGATGATCGACCGCGTATTGCACGGCGACGTTGCCGCCCCACGAGTGACCGGCCAACACCGCCCGATCGATTTTTAGCGCTTTCAAGATCGCATCCAGATCAGCCGTGATCGTGGCGAAATCGTAGCCGCCGTCGGGCTTGTCGCTCAGACCGTGCCCGCGTTGATCGATCGCGATGACGCGGAACGTATCACTCAAGCGAGATGCGACCAGATCCCAGATGTGCGTCTGCGAGGCGAGGCCGTGCAGCAAGATCAGCCACTCACCGCTGCCGCCCCAATCAATGAGGTGGAAGTTGAGATTGTTAGCCGTGATGAATTGTTCCTGCGCGTGGGGCATCATGAAGTCTTTCGCTACGCTGGGCGTAACAAATAGTTACTCGTTACTCGCGTCAACAACTTTCGCCTTCGTCAGCGCGATCAAATCGCTCACCGCGAGCTGCACGTCGAGCCCGCGCTGCCCGCCGCTGAGGTGGATACGCTCGAATTCGAGCGCGGGCCGATCGAGGCAGACTTCGAACGACTTGCTGAGCAGGGCCAGCGCGCTGATGCCACCCACTTGCAGGCCGGTCAGCGCTTCGGCTTCATCGTGTTTAGCGATTTTCAATTTCTTCTCACCCAGCGACGCGGCGAGTTGCTTCAGATCGATCTCACGATTGGCGGCCACCATCACCAACAACGGTTTCCTTCCTTTTTCCTCGCGCAGCACGACGATGGTCTTGTACACCTGCTCCACCGGCACGCCGATCAGCTGCGCCCCTTCATCGGCGGAGTGGAACTGCGCGCCGTCGTATTCGACGGTCGTGTAGGCGATCTTGCGTGAATCGAGCAGGCGGGTGACGTTGTTTTTGATGGGCATGGTCATCGTCCCACAGGGAGGCTTCGCACTGATACGTGATGCGTAAAACGTGAAGCGTAATGGGCTTACGGTTGATGACGATAGAGCTGCTGGGCTAAGATATATTGTAGCACTTCGGGCGGGACGAATTGTTCAATGGATGAGCCTGCCTGTAGGCGCTGCCGGATGTCGCTGGCGGAAATATCGATCTCGGCGTGTTCGATCCAGTCGATGCGCGCGCGGAGATCGGGCAGGGCATGATCGAGCGTAAGCCAATCGGGTTCATAATCGGGCCGGCGGAGCACGGCCAGGCGGGCTAATTGAATGATACGGGCAGGATCGCGCCAGCGCAGCAAATCGCCTAGCGAGTCTTCGCCCAGAATGAACCACAACGCCGCGCCAGGATACTGCGGCTGAATGATTGAGAGAAGATCAACGGTGTAGTGCGGGCCGGGGCGATCGAGATCGGCGCGCGATAACACGAAACGCGGATCGCCGGCGATGGCAAGCTCGACCAGGCGGGCGCGGTGCTCGGGCGCAGCCAATGAGCGATCTTGCTTAAGCGGTTGTACTCCTACCGGCGCGAACAACACCTGATCCAACTGCAACTGTGCCAGAGCGGCCGCGGCCATGGTGAGGTGGCCGAAGTGGGGAGGATCGAAGGTTCCGCCGAGAATGCCGACTCTCGTGATGAGTGACGAGTGATGAGTGAGAGCGTTCTTTTCACTCATCACTCATCAGTGATCAACTGAGGTAGCAAGACCCGCACGGCATTGAGCGAAGCCAAGGTGCGATCCGCTTGCGATAGATCGAGTTGCGCGACGCCGCGATCCGGCACGGCAATGCACTGCATGCCGGCGGCCTTGGCCGCCTGCACGCCCGTCGGCGCATCTTCGAGCACCAGGCAGTGCGCCGGCTCGACGTGGAGGGCGCGCGCGGCCGCGAGAAAGACATCGGGGGCGGGTTTGCCGTGTGCCACTTGATCGCCCGTGATGATGACGCTGAACCGATCGAGCAGGCCATTGACGCGCAGCACCGCTTCTACGTAAGCGCGGATGCCGCTGGAGGCGATGGCTTTTGGCAAGCCGCGCCGATCGATCTCGTCCAACAATTCGAGCAGACCGGGCATCGGTTTGACGTTGCCGGCAAGATGCGCGATCTGATAGTCGGTCTTGGCGTCGGCCAGACCTTGCATAGTGTCGGGCAGATGATACGTGTCGATCAGCGTGCGCGCCGTCGCGTCGATGCGCCGTCCCAGGATGCTGTCGATCGTCAGCTGATCGAGTTTCGCGCCGCGCTCGGCCAGCACGGCTTCCCACGAGGCCAGCGAATGCGGCTCGCTGTCAAACATCAATCCATCTAAGTCAAAGAGAATTGCTCGAATCATGTGTTCTTCCGCGAATTCACGCGGATCTTCACGAATAAGGTGATGATGTCAGGCTGTTCGCCGGTATTACTCTGAGTAACATGATCCCGTTGGCCTACATAGTGCAGGCAAGTGCGATGCAATGAATGGCCTGTTCGGATTGGTGGTTTGATGCCCGATGAACAAGAATCAAGAATGAGTGTCGATTCGTGTTCATTCGTGGATCACTCAATCCTGCCACTCGAGTTCGTAATCTTCGCCGATCCACACGGTGTCGCCTTCTTCCACGCCGGCCTGGCGCAGCGCCTCGATGACGCCGAGCTTGGTGATGGCTTTGTGAAAGGCCAGCAGTGATTCTTCAGAGTCGAAGCGATGGCGGCCGGCGATCTTTTCTACTTGTCGCCCGGTCACATGCCAGCTGCCGTCGTCGGCCCGCTCGATCCGATAAGGGACGTCGTCTTCGGGTCGAATGACCGGCACAGGCTGTTCTACCACGACCGGCTCTGGGATCGGCAGTTCTTTCAAGAGCTGCACGGCGCGATACATCAACTCGCGGGTGTTGGTGTGCACGGCCGCCGAGATCGTCATGGCTTCAATGCCGCGCCGCTTCAGCACTTGGTGGACTTGAGGCCAGTTGTCCTGCGCTTCGATCAGATCGATCTTGTTGAAGGCGACGATCTGCAACTTGCCGGCCAGGCCATGTCCAAACGCGGCGAGTTCGGCGTTGATGGTGTCGAAGTCCTTGATCGGATCGGGCTGCGATCCGTCGAGCAGGTGGATCAAGACGCGCGTGCGTTCGATGTGACGCAGAAATTCGTGGCCCAGACCCTTGCCCAGGCTGGCTCCGGCGATGAGGCCGGGAATGTCGGCCACCACGAACGACGTCTCGCGATCAAGATCGACGACGCCGAGGTTGGGCTGCAAAGTCGTGAACGGATAATCGGCGATCTTGGGACGCGCCGCCGTGGTCGAGGCCAGCAGCGTGGACTTGCCCGCATTCGGCAGGCCCACTAATCCCACATCGGCGATCAACTTCAATTCCAGATCGAGCAGGCATTCTTCGCCAGGCAGACCGTTGGTGGCCATGCGCGGCGCTTGATTAGTGGCCGTGGCAAAGCGCGCATTGCCTTTGCCCGGCGTGCCGCCTTTGGCGACGATCAGTTCGGCTTTGGGATCGGTGAGATCGCCCAGCACTTCGCCGGTGTTGGCATCGCGCACGATGGTGCCCGGCGGCACGGGGATGCGCAGCTCTTTGCCGTCATGGCCGGTCTGATTCTTGCCGTGCCCGTTAGCGCCCACTCCCGCTTTGAACAGATGATGATGCCGGAAGTACACCAGCGTGTTGACTTTGGGATCGACAAAGAAGATCACATCGCCGCCGTGTCCGCCATCGCCGCCGGACGGGCCGCCAAACGGCACGTATTTCTCACGCCGAAACGCCACGGCCCCGTCGCCGCCGCCGCCGGCCTTCACTTGAATTTGGGCTGTATCGAAAAACATCGGTATCCTGTGGGAAGAAAGATGCCTAATGCTACCACAGAATGATGAGTGACGAGTGAAGTGTGAAACGTAAGGCGTCAACGGCCGGTTTCGCTTTACGTTTTGCGCGTTTGCGATTATGCTTCTGCCATGAACAACAAACCTCGCTTACTCTTGATCATTGGCGACATCGTGATCTTCATGTTCTTTGCTTTCACCGGACGCGAAACCCACGCGCCGGGCGATGCGAATCTGATTGTCAACGTGCTGCCGACGCTGCTCACGTTCTTGATCGTGTGCTTCGCAATCGCACTGGCGGGCGGCGTATATCGATCGGATGCGATCACCCATCCTCGATCGGTCATACGGCGCACGTTAATTGCGTGGATCATCGCCGCGCCGATCGCCATCCTCATCCGCGCGATCATTCTGAGCCGCCCCGCGATTCCCTGGCAGTTTGTGGCGGTCACCCTGGGCTTTGGTAGGCACGCTGCTGGTGCTGTGGCATGGTGGCTATGCGTGGTATCGCACGCGTCGTTCAGCTTAAGTTGATCTACGGTTGGCAGAAACGCGCCACAGCAGACTGTGTCAAGTTTGACTCTGCTATGGCGCATATTCTATAATCTCTACGTTGTTCCCCTCGACACTTTCCGTATCTGCAGTTGTGCTCATCAGGAGGCGGCATGGCTTATCCAAATTGGGACGAGCAAACGATGCGCAAGCGTACCCGGCGGCGGTTGTTAGCGTTGGGACGAGTTGAAAAGAGGCTGAGTTCCGGCCGGGTGCGGCGATCACCAATATCGGCGAATTAAGCGGGCGCATTGGTGGGGCAGCCGAGGAGAAGAAGAAGTCATGAGCGCAAACAAGCCACCCAGTTTCGGCACAAAGGAGGAGCAGCAGAACATAGCGAGCCGCTAGGTCGTCGTCCGAGTCAAACGTCTCTCATGATCATCTCACAGGAGGAATAACATCATGGCTCTGTTCAGTCGAAATCGCGATAGCAGCAAAGGGGCCGCGCCGCAATGGAATGAAACCGAAATGCGCAAGCACACCCGGCGGCTGGTCTTTGCCGGCATGGGGGTCATCGCAGGGATCTGGGCGTTTCTCTTCATCTGGGTACTGTTCTTTGCCGAAGTCCAAAAGCCGGAGGTCAAAGCCCTGGCGGCCGGCGTGGATTTGACTATGGTGCTGGCTCCGGTGCTGGCCGCCGCCGCAGGCGTTGAGCGTTTGTTGGAGACCGTCTTCAACTCGATCGAGGGGGCGTGGCGCACATTGGTCGCTTACCTGGGTTACGGCATGCGCTGGTTGAAGAGCGCCGAGACGGAAGTCGCTGAAGCGCGGCAGTGGCTGCAAAACATGGGCGCGATTTACAACGGCAATCTGGCGACCAACAATCAACAGATGACGCAGATCTTCAATGAGCACAAGCAAAAAATGGTGGCCGTGCTGGTGCAGACCGCCAACGATACGCCTGACCCGCGCCTGAAAGAGGCCATGCAAACAGCTGCGCAGCAGATGAATGCGCTGCCGGCCGAAATGCTGGCCAAGATGACGGAACTTCTGGTGATGCCGGTCGATCTGCCGCTGCCCGCAGAAGTGGATCAGAAGATCAATGAAGTGCGCACGGCCTTGCTCCGGCAGATCGATCAGCTGCGGGCCGAAATCACAGCGAAGTCCGAAGCGGCTGAAGCCTTGCTCAAGGACGCGCAGGCACGTTTGGGGGCGGCCGAAGACAAGCTGGGCGGGGCTACATCTTCACCCGATTATCGCAGCGCGAAAAGCGCCGTCACGATCGTGCTGGGGTTGATGCTGGGGGTAATCGTCGCCGCCCTGGGGCAGATTCAGATGTTTGCGCTGTTAGGCGTTTCTGCCATCCCCGCGCGTATCGATGTGTTGATCACGGGGTTGGTCATCGGCAGCGGATCGTACCCGGTGCACTCGCTGGTGGGCATCTTGCAGCAGGGCAAAGATGCGCTGGACGGGCTGGGCAACTTCCTCAACAATCGCGCGGCCCCATCGGTTCAAGCGGTGGAGCAAAGGATCACGACCGTTCAACCGGGTAGTCCCGGGCAACCGCCCGTGGTGGGCCAGTCAGTTATTCAGACGACCTCGGCGCAAGCGGCCGGGTCAACAACGGGCGGATAAGCGGGCAGTGATATATCAAAAAGTCCGGCAGCTGAGCTGGCCGGACTTTTTGATGAGCGTTGACAAGAGCTTCAGTCGTTGACGCGATCGTGCGGACACAGCTGATTGAGATCGAAGATCGAATCATTGATCGAACCATGGCCATCGGGGCACTGCACGTAGCCGCCGACGAACTTCAGCCGTTGGCCACACGCCGGGCAGAAGAAACGGTTGCGCGGATTCTGTGTGCGTTGCAACAACGGCTCTTCCGGCACACGCTCGATGAAGCGGGCATTGAGGCGCGCAAACAGGGTGTGCGTCAGCAGCATGTTGCCGCGTTCGCAGTACATGCTGCTGTTTTTGAAAATCATTTTATCGCCGCATTTAGGACAATGCATATCAGTCAGGAAATAAGTAGGCAAGTAAACAAGGGCACTTGTCTACTTGTTTCCCTTTTCTCCTTGTCTACTTTTTCTTCGGAAAGCGGCTGACCACCGTGGCGCCATCAGCCACCGACAGTCGATCGCCGACCTTGAGATTGTTGGCGGCCTTCGCATCTTTAGCGGCGGCCACAATCCCGATCGGTGTACCCTCGACCGCGTATTTCAATTCGACCAGCGCCTGGCCCGTCATCGTGCCGTCGATGTCCACCGCGCACGACAACACACGCCCGATCACGCGTCCGCGCTTATCGACCACGTAGTCCATGTCGCCGCCCATCTCGAGGTTGGCCGCGCCCTTGGGCACGCGCACATTCTTCTCGTTCATGCGGAAGCGCGCGTTCTCCATCTTGCGAGCCTTGTCATGCGCGACGTACGGCGCGCGTCCCACAAAGAACGGCTTGTACACTTTCACGTAAGACGAGAAGCCCGCATCGTTGGGCAGTAGATTGAGCGGTCCGGCCAGTTCGTGACCGTACAGCGGCAGGCCCGCTTCGGTGCGCAGACTGTCGCGCGCCCCCAACCCGATCGGTTTCAGACCAAACGGCGTGCCGACTTCCGTCAGTAGATTCCAGAAGGCCGGGGCTTTTTCGGGATGGACGAACAACTCGTAAGCGATCGATTCGCCGGTGTAGCCGGTGCGCGAGATGATCACGTCGAAGCCCTTGAGGGTGGTCTGCATCACATCGGTGCGCGGCAGCTTGTTGAGCTTGGCCGCCGCGGCCTTGTCATCGCAGATCGAGACCAGAATCTCTTTCGACTTCGGCCCTTGCAGCGCGATGTCCACGCGGCACTCGTCGCCCCACTTCAGATCGCGCAGATCGCGCAGCACACACGGCGCGGTGTTGCGCGCCCACGGGCGCGTGCTGTCGATGGCAACCTTGCCCTCATTGACGGCGTTCATCCACGCCCAGTCTTTGTCGTTGTTCGACGCATTGATGACGATCAGATAGCGCTCGTCTCCAATGCGATAGATCATCATGTCGTCAATGGGAATACCGTCGCTGCCGAGCAGATAGTTATAGTGCGAGTTACCCACTTCCAGCGCGCTCACATCGTTGGCCGTGATCGTGTCGAGGAAGGCACAGGCGTTGGGGCCGCTGGCATCGCACACGCCCATGTGGCTCACGTCGAAGAGACCGGCGGCCTGCCGCGTGGCTTTGTGTTCTTCGATGACGCTGCTGTACCACACCGGCATTTCCCACCCGGCGAATGGCACCATGCGCGCGCCCAGCTGCTTGTGCGTCTCGTTGAGCTTCGTCTTCTGGATCGGCGCGTTGTGCGCATCCGCGTCGTGCCACTCGAACTTGGGCAGGGCTGCGCCGGTGCCCGGCACGGCCTGCCTGCCGATGAAGTAGGGCTTGTAAACGGCCACCGCGTCTTCCAATTTCGCAGGCAGCTTGCCTATGGGTTTAGCTTCCACGTTGTATTTGACGGAGACCGGCCCGGCCAACTTCATCGCGGGATCGGCGTCGAAAGCCACGTAGCCGTCCGAGAGATCGCGCAGCCACGCGGCCACGCGCGCGGCTTGCTTGCCCGGCAGGGCCAGCTGGAACGATCGGGCGGAGAGGCGCGTGAGAGTGGCCGCGCTCATGATCGCGCCATGGGGTTCGAGCACGAAAGTCGGCTGCGTGTCACCATCGTGCAGAGCATCCACATCGTTGGTGGTGGTGTGCTGCACGAAACTGTGGGCCTTGTCGCCGGTGATGTCAAAGACCACGGTCGCGTCAGGATACTTGTCGTCGAGCGACCAGTAGTGCGGATAGCCGGACATGTCGGCGTGCATGTCCACCCCGTTGCCGGCGAGTTCGGCCACGATGAGCTTGGTCTTTTCGAGCACGTCGAAATCCACCTTGGCCCGATAGGCTTCGCTGCCGCCCTTGATGTCATAGGTGTAAGGCGTGCAGGCCTTGAGCAGTGTGGCAATGGCGTCGGCGAGTTTTTCGACTTCGGGTTCTTTCAAGCCACGCTGCGTGATCCAGTGCGTGCCGATGCGCACACCAGAGGCCGCGCCCGCGCCGGTATCGCCCGGAATGGTGTTGCGATTGGCGACGAGGCCGGCGAGATCGAGGATACGCGCAGCCATATCGCCCATCAGCGGCGTGCCATCCGGCCCCTTGATTGATTTGCAATCGATAAGGAAGAGGTGCGAGTTGGTGCCGCCATAGGCGAGGCGAATGCCACGATCCGCTAAAGCCTGCGCAAAGTGTGCGGCGTTCTTAACCGTTTGATGTTGCAGCTGCTTGAATTGATCGGTCTGCGCGAGTTTGAAGGCGACGGCCAGACCCGCGATGGTGTTCATGTGCGGGCCGCCCTGTTCGCCGGGGAAGACGGCGCGATCGAGTTTGCGGCTGATCGCTTCGTCGAGCGTGACCAGGACTGCGCCGCGTGGGCCGCTCAACGTCTTGTGCGTGGTGAAGGAGAGCACATGCGCCAGGCCCAATGGGCTGGGAAACGCGCCCGCGATGACGAGGCCGGAGACGTGCGATATATCGGCCAGCAAGTACGCGCCCACTTCGTCGGCGATGTCGCGGAACTTCTTCCAGTCGGGCGCATAAGGATACGAGGTGTAACCCGCGATGATCATCTTGGGCTTGTTGGCCAACGCGAGTTCACGAATCGTGTCGTAGTTCAATTGCTCGGTGACCGGATCGACATCATACGACACGATCTTGTAGTGCTTGCCCGATCGGTTGACGGGCGAGCCGTGCGTCAGATGTCCGCCTGCGACGAGCGACAAGCCCATCACCACATCGCCGGGTTTGACCAGCGCTTCGTAGACGGCGTTGTTGGCAGGCGCGCCCGATAAGGGCTGCACGTTCACGAAGATGCGTGAGGCCTCATACTTCTCGGTGGCGAAGCATTCGGCGCAGCGACGGCGGGCCAGCGCCTCGACGATGTCGGCATATTCCACGCCCTTGTAGTAACGCGGATCGCCATAGCGGCGATAGTAGCCGAGCTGTTCGTCGTAGTCGAGAATCTGTGCTTCGGTCTGTTTACGCGTGTGCGAATCGGGATAGCCTTCCGCATACAGGTTGTGCAGCGGGGACATCAACGCCTCGCGCACGGCTTCGGGCACGGTCGATTCGCTGGCGATGAGAATCAGCTTGCGAATTTGCCGGGCGGTCTCGTGATTGATCAATTCGGCGACAGCCGGATCAATCGAGCGAAGATCGCCACGAAAGAGAAAATCGGACATGGTCACTCCTTGCTGAGGATTAGAGCTCGTATCCTGCGGGCCGGGGTTTGGGCAGGCGTATTGTAGCACCAGCAGGGCCGAGGGGCAATGGAGAAATGCTGAATGCGGAGTGTGGAATGGGGAATGGAGTGGTGTTGCGTTCGATGTGTCACATTGCACCTGCGGTGGGTGCAGGTGTTCCAAACGACGCCAAGGTGCACCTCCACTGTTGCACAGCGGACAAGGCGAGTGAGGAATCTCCTGGCTTGTCGAGTGAGTGAGATGGAGTACAATTCTTTCACATGACAAAGCATGATCTGGTGACGAGAATACTTCAACTTGTGCCCTCTCTGGTGGGATTACCGGATCATCGTCTCTGGACCGATTACGATGCTGAGGCGGATGTCCTCTATTTGAATTTTGAGCGCCCGCAGCAAGCGACCGATAGTGTCATGCGCGATAACGGTGTCTTGCTGCGCTACCGCGGAAATAAACTGGTAGGGATGACCGTGTTTGAAGCATCAAAGCGTTGAATGTAGCTGCCAGTCCCTGAACGTAAAAACCGCCGAATGATTCTCGGCGGCTGTGTCTATGGTGGGCGTCCCACCACAGGTGGGCGGTATAGGACTTGAACCTACGACCTCCTCTTTGTAAGAGAGGCGCTCTAACCAGCTGAGCTAACCGCCCGCGCGAGGGTGATTATAAGCGTGCCACCATGATCGGTCAAGGCGCGGGTTGGTTGACGTCCCGGCACGGGCAAGCGACAATCATATTATCTTGACGCAGGAGATGAATCAAATGGGTTCACAGACCAGTTACATCCTCAAAATCACGAAGCAGAGCGATCCCCGTGACTCATGCCTGATCGAATTACTTGACGTGCAGACGCTGCTCGATCTGCATAACACGATTCAGACGGCCTTTGGCGCTGGCGGCGATGCGCCGTTTTCATTCCTCATGAGCGGCCGATCGGGTAATGAAGCGGTGGAATACGCCGAGCAGTTTCAGTCGATCGGACGCGGCGTCAGCCGGACGTTTTTGCGCAGCCTGTCGTTGCGGCCCGATCAGAAGTTCTCTTACGTCGGCGACGCCCGGTTTTCAGTGCAAGTCATCGCCGTGAATGAAAATGCGCCAGGCGGACATTATCCGCGAATTTTGGAGTCGCATCGCGCATCACCTCTCGAAGAGGGAGAAACCGAAGGCGTAAAAGCGACGGCTGAAAAGGCCCACGCGAAGGCGGTCGAGGGTAAAGTCGAAAAAGGTAAGGAGGAAAAGGACGAGAAGAAAGAAGACAAGGAAAAAAGGGAGGGCGAGGAAAAAGAGAAGGGACCCAAAGAAGACAAGGAAAAGACTGACGAAGACGAAGAGGACAAAGACAAGGAAGAGAACAAGGACGAAGAAGAGAAAGAAGAGGCTAAAGAAGAAGGCGAATCGGAGGAGGTCGAAGAAGAGGAAGAGAGTGAAGAAGAGGAGGGTGAAGAGGAGGAAGGGCCAGAGGCTAAAGTTGAAGGGGCAGAAGAGTCGGAAGAGGCCGAGAAGCCTGAAGAAGACAACGAAGAAACTGAAAAGGAAGAAGAGTCTGAAGAAAAGGAAAAACCCGAGCAGGAAGAGAAAGAGAAAGAGGAAGAAAAGGAAGAAGAAAAAGAAGAGGAGGAAGCGGAAGAAGAAACTGACGAAGCCGAGGAAAAACCAGAGGCCGAGCCAGAAAAAGAGAAAGAAGAAAAGGAAGAGCCAGAAGAAGCGGAGGAAGAGGAGAAAGAAGAACCAGAAGAAGAGGGCGAAAAGGCGGACGAAGCCGAAGGGGCCGAAGAAAAACCTGACGCAGAAGAACCCGAAGGTGAATCACATGCCGCCGAAGACGCCGCAGAGCCTGAAGCAGCCGAACCGGCTGAATCCGCCCAGTCTGCCCCTGCCGACATTGGCGCGGCGGACGATGTCACCGCCGAAGATAGCGCCGTTGGTGATGAGGATAGCGAGGATGCCGACGAGGGGGAGGCCGACGGCGGCGCGGCCAGTTGATGGCGGGAACGGGGTTACAGATTTATCGGTAATCGGCGCTCCTAAGCGTCTATTTTTGATTTCTCATGCTTATTTTTATTTCCTCGATGGTGAAAAACGATCAAAATGTGGTTACTTTGAAACGATTTTTGTTTACTTCGCTAAAAAATTCCGTCACTCAGCAAGAAAACATGCTTACTTTGCTCTTCCTACGCTTAAAGGAATCAAAAAGTAATGCTAAGCAACAACAAAGTAACGCAAAGCACAAGCAAAGTAACATCAAGCAAGAGTATAGATACCGTAAGGAGTGATAAAGTAACGTTAAGGGATAGCAAAGTAACATCAAGCAATGATAAAGTTACCAGTACAATACCATAGCCAATTTTCAAAAAGGAATATTTAGGCCACATATCTTGCGGTAGCAGCATGCGCTAACCGGCAGATATGGCGGTCGAAAAAGTCATCTGAAATTTTGGCGAAGGTATTGCAGTAGCAACAACAAAGTAACGGCAAGCAATGATTGGGGAACATTGACCCTCACCCCCGGCCCCTCTCCCTAAAAGTGGAGAGGGGGGAAGGCGCTCACTCCCTCTCCCAGCAAGGGAGAGGGCCGGGGTGAGGGTCGATCCTACCGTCCCATCTTCCCCCGCACCCGCGCAAGGTGTTGCTCGATGCAACGGATGAACAACCGACACATGCGGTGCACGGAGTCCCCATCTTTTGGGGGAGTGCTCCCGTAAACGGATGACGGTTGCGCTATCCGTTTATCCGATGCCTATTCGTTGCCTCGCCCCCTACCGTCCCCTCTTCCCCCGCACCCGCGCGATGTCTTGTTGCGCCATTTGCACTTCAAGTGCCATGCCCACCTGCTGGAAAATGCTCAACGCTTGTTCATACTTTTCAAGCGCAGCACGGTATTCGCCTTGTTGCTCGTGAACGTGGCCCAGAAGCGCCAAAGTAATACCCATCTTTGGATCACCCAGTCGTTGCCGAATTTCCAGCGATTCGTTGAAGGCCGCAATCGCTTCACTCATCATTCCTGCATTGAAATACAACTTCCCTAATTCGGCAACGCTGTTCGCCGCGCCGGACTCGTCTCCGATGCGGCGCTTGATCTTTAGGCTCTCGCTGAAGCGCTCGAAGGCGTCTTGTTTACGGTTGAGTTCGATGAAGATGAGGCCCTGCGCGTGAAAGTCGGCGGCGAGGCCAGCCATGTCGTCCCGCTTGCGATCAATTGCCTCGGCCTGCTGACTGTGGGTCAGCGCCGCGTCGTAACTTTCTTTGTGTCGATAGAGCATCGAGAGTTGGTGCAGGCTGATGGCCTGACCTTCTTCGTTGCCGATCTCACGCTCGATTTGCAGCGAGGTTTGCTGCTTCTCGATGGCGCGGTCGTAGTCGCCCATTTGCTGATAGATGCCACTTATCTGGCCCAATCCTGCAGCTAGACTCTGCTTGTTGCCCGACTTTTCAGCGATAAGATTGCTCGCTTCGTGCATTTCCAACGCCTCGGCTAGACGGCCCTCATCTTGAAGCAAGCTCGCCAGATTGCCCTGCGCGACAGCACGATTGGGACCTTCGAGAGAGTCGATGCTACGGCGCAGGAGGCTCTTGGCCAAGTCGCGCTGGCCCCAGCGGGCGAGCACATCCCACACGGCGTTGACAATGGAACCCGCCGCATCAACCTGTCCGGCCTGAAAGAGATGGTGCTGCCATTGCAAGGCGCGCTCCATCGCCCAATGGGCGTGATCTATGTTTTGGGTCTGCATGACCCACATGCCGACAACACCTTGATCGGAGCGGGCCAGTTGTTCGATTTGTTCGTCGGTGACGGTTTGGCCGCTTTGGGTGACCGCTTGTCGTGCGGCCTCGACAAACGGCGCACCATAGAAGGTGGCAGCGCGGAGGTGCAGGTCGCGGCGGGCGTCAGCGGTGAGGGGGTGTAGCAGGTATTCGCGCACGACGGAGTGAAGGGTGTACCCCGGGTCACCCTTGTTGGTGGTGCCTTGCAGTTGGATGAGGGA
>Ga0182021_10002645_pt1 | contig 20952 bp, 25 predicted proteins | sample 612E3MmetaG_FD_120493 | JGI IMG/M metagenome (GOLD analysis project Ga0182021, IMG submission 120493) | Permafrost microbial communities from Stordalen Mire, Sweden - 612E3M metaG (Illumina Assembly) | ecosystem: Environmental > Terrestrial > Soil > Wetlands > Permafrost | place: Sweden... | reverse complement strand
CGTTCCGGGTGCGACGGACAAGGACCGCAACTACTGGCGTGACGTCGGTTCCATCGACGCGTACCACGAGGCGCACATGGATCTCGTCTCCGTCGTTCCGGAGTTCAACCTGTACAACCGGAAATGGCCGATCTGGACGAGCCAGGCACAGGTGCCGGGCGCGAAGTTCACGTTGCGCGGTACGGCTGAGGACTCGATCGTAGGCTCGGGCTGCATCATCTCCGGCGGCGACGTCGACAGGTCGGTGCTGAGCCCGAATGTGCTCATCGAGAAGTGGGCCAAGATCGAGGAGTCGGTCATCTACTCGGGCAGCCGGGTGGGCCGCAACGCCGTGATCCGTCGAGCCATCCTCGACAAGAACGTCATCGTGCCGGAGGGTGTCGAGGTCGGCGTGAACCACGACCACGACCTGGCGCGCGGGTTCTACGTGTCCGACCAGGGCGTCACGGTCGTGCCGAAGAACACGAAGATCAGCCAGGACTGAGGCAGCGCCGCAGGGCTGTGGTCAGTGCTTGACCGCAGCCAGGATGCCGTCACCGACGGGCAGGAAGACCGGAGTCAGGTCCTCCATGCTCGCGACAGCCTCGAGCACGTCGCGCGTGATGAGCGTCTCGTCGTCCTCGTTCGTGGGGTCGGCCACCGTGCCGCCGAGCATCGCGTGCGACAGCACGAGGACGCCGCCGTGGCGCAGCAGCCGGATCGCCTGCTCGAGGTGCTCATGGGCGTCCAACGCATCCCCGGCGATCAGCACGATGTCGTACGCGCCGTCGCTGAGCTTGGGGAGGACGGTGAGCGAGGCACCGGCGATCGTACGGAGCCGCTGCGCGCGGATGCCGGTGCCGGCGATGATCCGGCGCGCCACGTTCTGGTACTCGGACTCGGCGTCGATCGTCGTGAGGACGCCGTCCGGGTGCATGCCCTCCAACAGGGCGAGGGAGGCCACACCGGCGCCTGTACCGATCTCGACGACGGCCTTGGCGTCGAGCACGCGGGCAAGGAATGTGAGGGTCTGCGCGGCGCCACGGCTCGGCGAGACGAGGCCGAGGTCTCCTGCTGCGGCACGCGCGGCGATGCCTGCTGGAGATTCGGGGACGTAGTCCTCCGTGTGGGCCCATGCAGAGGGCTTGGGGGCGTGCTTGCCGGAGATCGCGGCGGCTGTGGGACTCACGCTGCCAGCGTAGTGCCACAGGGCCCTACGATGAGCCCCATGAGTCACACGGTCAGTGCCGAGATCGTCGCAAATGTCTTGTCGGTGGATGTCGCGGTGGGGGACACTGTGGGTCCCCTGGACTCGGTGGTCCTGCTGGAGTCGATGAAGATGGAGATCCCCGTGTTGGCTGACGTCACAGGGACAGTGGTCGAGATTGTCGTCGCGCCAGGCGACGTGGTCACCGAGGGTGACCCGCTCGTGGTGATCAAGGAGTCGTGAGGTGACGCAGCCACCTTTCGGCCGTCTCGTCACGGCCATGGTCACGCCGTTCGCGGCCGACGGATCCCTCGACCTCGACACCGCAGCGGACCTCGCCACGTACCTCGTCGACGAGCAGCGCAACGACGCCCTCGTCATCAACGGCACGACCGGTGAGTCGCCCACGACCACTGACGACGAGAAGCTTCAGCTGCTGAAGGTCGTGATCGAGGCGGTCGGCGACCGCGCTCAGGTCATCGCCGGCGTCGGTACGTTCGACACGGCCCACACGATCCACCTGGCGCAGCAGGCGGCCGAGGTCGGCTCGGACGGACTCCTCGTGGTGACGCCGTACTACTCGCGGCCCCCGCAGGACGCGCTTGCCGCCCACTTCGTCGCCGTGGCCGATGCGACCGACGTGCCAGTGATCCTGTACGACATCCCGCACCGGGCCGGCGTGCCGATCGAGACCGAGACGCTGCTCAAGGTCGCTGAGCACCCGCGCATCGTCGCGGTGAAGGACGCCAAGGGTCTCCCCGTACAGTCCGCTCTGGTCATGGCCAACTCGAACCTCGCGTTCTACGCCGGCGACGACGCCATGATGCTTCCGCTCATGGCTGTCGGGGGAGTCGGTGTCGTCGGTACCTCCACGCACTTCTCGGGCGCTCGCACGGCCGAGGTGATCGCCGCCTGGCTGGCCGGTGACACGGAACGTGCCCTTTCCCTGTACCGGGCGCTCCTGGGCGTCTACCAGGGCGTCTTCGCCACGCAGGGCGTGATGCTCGTCAAGGCAGGCCTCGCGGCCCGGGGACGGGACGTGGGGGGCGTGCGAGCGCCGTTGCTGAACGCCTCCGAGGCCCAGACCAAGGCCTTCGTCAGCCTCCTCGACGCCGCGGGCCTGTAGCCGTTCTCGGTCCCGGTACGCCGGCGTTACCGCAAGCGGGCTATTCTTCCGGACGTGAATCTCGGCGCGCCTGAAGTCATCATGCTGGTGTTGCTGGCCGTGCTCATGTTCGGGCCGGAGAAGGTCCCGCCGTTCGCTCGCAAGGCGGCACGCGTCTACAAGTACCTCATGAACATCGCCAGCGGCGCGAAGGACCAGCTCGCCAACGAGCTCGGGCCGGAGTTCCGTGATCTGACCCTCGCCGACCTCAACCCCAAGACGTTCATCAGCAAGCACCTGTTGGACACCGAGGAGATCTCGGCGTTCCGCGAGACGATCGCCGACACCAAGGAGTCGCTCGCCGAGACCAACAGGGAGCTCATGGCGGCCTCAGCAGGCGTCGCCGCCGGCGGGGCGGAGCTGGTCGGGTTGCTCAACGACTCGAGCTCATCGAGCGCGTCGGAACTGGTCGGCGTGACCGTTGGCAGCCCGTTCGACCTCGAAGCGACGTAGGCCTCAACCGACGGGGATCACTCCGAGCTGCTGGCCGACGAGGCTGCGCCGGGTGGCGATGAGACGATCGGCAAGACCGATCACGGCAGCGGAGCTGGGACGCGTGGCGTCGAGCGTGACCAGCGGCGTACCGGCGTCTCCCGCGGCGCGGAAGTCGGTCTCGAGCGGGATCTCCGCGAGCAGCGGCACGTCGTACCCCAGCCTCTCGCTGAGCGTCGAGGCGACCCTCTGACCGCCGCCGGAGCCGAAGACATCCACGCGGTGGCTCGTGTCGCAGTGCGGGCACGTGGTGTCGAGGTACGCCATGTTCTCGATCACGCCGATGACCCGCTGCTCCATGATCCCGGCCATCGTGCCCGCGCGCTCCGCGACCTCGGTGGCCGCCAGCTGGGGAGTGGTGACGACGATGACCTCGGCGCTGGGCAGCTTCTGGCCGAGGCTGATCGCGATGTCGCCCGTACCCGGGGGCATGTCGAGCACGAGGTAGTCGAGGTCGCCCCAGTACACGTCGGCGAGCAGCTGCGTCAGTGCTCGGTCGAGGATGGGGCCGCGCCACGCGACGACCTGGTCACGTGACGGCTTCATCATGCCGACGCTGATGACCTTGAGCCCCTGCGTCTCCACGGGGAGAAGGAGGTTCACGTCCTCGAGGGACGTCGGACCTTCGTCCTCGGCGAGACCCAGAAGGTCCGGGACGGAGTGCCCGTACACGTCGGCGTCCAGGAGGCCGACGTTCTTGCCCTTGGCGGCCAGGGCCAGCGCCAGGCTGACGGCGATCGACGACTTGCCGACGCCGCCCTTGCCGGAGGCGATGGCGAGCACGCGCGTGTGGCTCGTGGCCTTGGCGAACGGGATCTCGCGCTCGGGCACGCCGCCGCGCAGCATCGTGCGCAGCGCCCCCTGCTGCTCGGCGTTCATGACGCCCATGTCGACGGTGACCCCGGTGACGCCCTCGATGGCGCCCACGGCAGCGGTCACGTCAGTGCGCAACCGGTCGCGCAACGGGCATCCGCCGGTCGTCAGCAGGATGCGTACGGTCGCATGTCCCGCCTCGTCGACGCGGATGTCGTCGACCATCCCGAGGTCGGTCAGCGGGCGGTGGATCTCGGGATCCTGGACCCCGTGGAGGGCGGCGCGGATCAAGGACAGTAGCGGGTTCTCGGCAGGCACCAGGACAGGTTACTCGTGCCGGCGAGTGCGGCGCCCCTCGACGATCCTGATGGCCAAGGGTTGTAGCTCGGGAGCGCGACCGAGCAAGCGCTTGGCCTGGTAGGCGAGGGTTCGGCCGAGGACCTGCGGGAGTCCCAACGACTGGTGCTCCACCCTGGTGCCCAGCACGAGGTCGAGCGCAGGGAGCGCCGCACGCTCCGGAGGCAGCCCCCACATCGTGTTGATGAGCGGCAGGCGCGAGAGCTGGGCCTCGGTGCCTGGCAAGGCGTCGACCTCGGTGAGCATGTTGGTCTGTACGAGTCCGGGGTTGAGCGCGTGGATGCGTACGCCGGTGTGTTCGTTCTCCTTGGCGATCGCCAGCGTGAACGCGCGGATCCAGCTCTTCGATGCGGCGTACGCCGTCTGGAACGGCACCGGGTTCTTGTCGCCACGACCCATGAGGTTGACGATGTGGCCGGAGCCTTGGGGGAGCAGCACCTCGAGCGCCGAGATCGTGCCGTGGTACGTGCCGAGCACGTTCGTACCGACGACCGCCTCGAAGCGCTCCGGCGGTACGTCGACGGTCGGGCCGAAGACGCCGCTCAGCCCCGCGTTGTTGCCCCAGATGTCGAGCCGTCCGTACGTGTCCAGCGCCAGCTGCCGGAGCTGGTCGACCTCGTCTCGTACGCTCACGTCACACGCCTGTCCCGCTGCGTCGATACCGTCGCGCCGCAGGGCCTCGAGGGCCGTGGACACGGCGTCCGCGGAACGCGAGGCGATGACGACCTTGGCTCCCTCGCTCCCGTACAGGCGGGCGATCGCGTGCCCGAGACCACGGCTTCCCCCGGTGACCACCGCCACCTTGCCAGCAAGCCGTCCCGTCACAACGTCTCCTCAGCCTCGTCCCGGTACTGGTTCTCGTCCTGCCGCTCTTCGAGATCCTCGAGGAACTCCCGGAGCTCCGAGCGGATGAAGTCGCGGGTCGCGAGGTCGCCGACGCGCATCCGAAGGCTTGCGATCTCGCGGGCGAGGAAGTCCATGTCGGCGCGGGACTGGGCGGCCTGCTTGCGGTCCTCGTCCTGAGAAATGCGGTCACGGGCCTCCTGCCGGTACTGGGCGAGCAGGATCAGTGGGGCCGCGTACGAGGCCTGCAAACTCAGGACGAGCGTGAGGAACGTGAACGAGTACGGGTCGAAGCGCCATCGCGCGACGCCCACCGTGTTCCACAGGACCCACGCGATGACGATGACCGTCATCCACCCGATGAAGCGCGCCGTGCCCATGAACCGAGCGAACTTCTCGGCGAACGCGCCGAACAGCTCCGAGTCCAGGCGTACCTGCGGCACCCAGGTCCGCTTGGCGGGACCGGGCGAGTTGAGGCGTTCGACGTCGACGCGCTTGCGTGCCCTAGCCACGGCGGTCCTCGTCGGGAGTCAGCGCGCCCTCCATCTGGAGTCCGCGCCAGTCCTCGGGGAGCATGTGGTCGAGCACGTCGTCGACGGTCACCGCGCCGAGCAGGTGCCGCTCCGCGTCGACGACGGGGACGACCAGCACGTCGTACGTGGCGAAGTACCGGCTGACCGTCGCCAGCTCGGCTGACGGCAGCAGGGGCCGCAGCTCGTTGTCGATGAGCGCCGACACGAGCGTCGACGGTGGCTCGCGCAGCAGCCGTTGCAGGTGTACCCCGCCGATGTAGCGGCCGGTGGGCGCCTCAAGGGGCGGGCGGCATACGAAGACCATGCCCGCGAGCGCCGGCGGAACCTCTTCGACCCTCGCGAGCGCGAGCGCGTCCGCCACCGTGGAGTCGGGCGCGACGATCACGGGCTCGGGCGTCATCATGCCGCCGGCACTGTCGTCCTCGTACGCCAGAAGGTCACGGACGTCCTGGGCATCCTCGGGCCGCATCCGCTTGAGCAGCGTCTCGGCCACGTCGTCCGGAAGCTCTGCGATGAGGTCGGCGGCGTCGTCCGGGTCCATCTCCTCCAGCACGTCGGCGGCGCGTTCCGGGTCGAGCAGCGTGATGAGGTCGACCTGCTCGTCCTCGGGGAGCTCCTTGATCGCGTCGGCCAGCTGGCGGTCGTCCAGAGCGTGGGCCACCTCGACGCGGCGCTCCGGGGCCATGTCGTGCAGCTCGCGAGCCACGTCGGCAGGCTTCATGTCGATCATCTCGGCCAGCAAAGCCTCGTCCCCATCGAGGGCGCTGAGGCTGAAGTCGGGGACATCCTGCCAGGGCACGATGGTGACAGGTACGCGGCTCGAGAACTGGAGGGCCTTGGGGATGTCGCGCAGGGCGACCTTGGTGACCTCCCAGTCATCGCCCCGGCCGGCATGCATGGCCACATCGAAGACACTGGTCGCGCTGCTCGTCCCGCGACGTACGGCGCGGCGACCGATGAGGTCCTCGAGGACCAGCGTCTCGCCCTCGCGGCGATGGAACCGGCGGGTGTTGACGACGCCGGAGACCACGATCTGCACGGCGTCGATGGAGTAGACGCGTTCCATCGGGATGTACGCCCTGCGGCGCGCGAACAGCTCGGCGACCAGGCCCTTGACCCGCGGCGGCCGGCCCTGGCCGCGCACCTGGATCACGACGTCGTTGAGCTTCCCGATCGAGTCACCGTCGACGTCGATGATGGGTAGCCCACGGAGCCGTGAGATGTACATCGTCGTCGGAGCAGCCACGCGAGAAGGGTAGTCTCACAAGCCCCTTCGAGGCACACCGAACCGCGCGCGGGCGAGGATCCCCCGGCGTCAGCCAAGGGCGGTGATCGCTTCGCGGAGCGCGAGGATGCGTTCCGCGGTCGCGACGTGGAGGTTCTCCACCATTCGGCCGCGGTACGTGACGACGCCCGCCCCTGCGGCGGCGCGCCAGGCATCCAGCAGGCCGCGGGCATCCTCGACCGCCTCGTCGCTCGGTGCGTACGTCGCGTTCGCGTCGTCGATCTGCTTCGGGTGGATGAGCGTCTTGCCGTCGAAGCCGAGGGCGCGTCCCTGATGGCACTCGGCGAGGTAGCCCTCGGCGTCGGTCAGGTCGTTGTACACGCCATCCAGCACGACCACACCGGCCGCCTTGGCGCCGAGCACCGTGAGACCGAGTGAGGTCTGAAGGGGGAGCCGTCCGGGTACGTGCTCGACGCCGAGCTCCTTGACCAGGTCGTTCGTGCCCATGACCAGCACGGTCAGCCGGTCGGACGCCTCGGCGATCTCGGCGGCGTGCAGCACCGCGACCGGTGTCTCGATCATGGCCCACAGCGCGGTGTGCGCAGGGGCGCCGTGCGCGTCCAGTGCCGCCGCCAGCGCCCGTACGGTCTCGGCGGAGTCGACCTTGGGTACGACGATCGCGTCCGGTCCGGCGGCGCACGCGGCGGCGAGATCGGCCTTGTGCCAGTCCGTACCGACCCCGTTGACCCGGATCGCGAGCTCGCGTCGTCCGAAGCCGCCGGCCCGTACAGCCGCTGCGGCCGCTTCCCGCGCGGAATCCTTCGCCTCGGGCGCCACGGCATCCTCCAGGTCGAGGATGACGGCGTCGCAGGCCAACCCCTTCGCCTTCTCGAGGGCGCGGGAGTTCGAGGCGGGCAGGTACAGCACCGAGCGGCGCGGGCGATAAGCGGCCATGTGCTGACGATAGTGACGTCGCCCGGATCTCTCCTGTCGGTTCATCATGTTAGGTAGGTGAGTTGTACCTTCACATGGCGGATCGGCCATGAGAACCTTCGGTTCGCCTACGTAACATGATGAACCGCAGACCACGAGCTCCCACGCCGCTCGCTGTGGTGGCGGGGACATCCCGCATAGGCTGGAGGGTGATCAAGGATCCGGAAGGAGCCTCATGACTCAGGACCCATACGGTCGGCCGATGGCCGCCAGTCCGCGCACGAGCAGAACCGCCAGCATGTTCGACCTGGAGTACCCGCGTTCAGTCGGTGTCTTCGACACCTACCCGGCAGCGGAGAAGGCCGTCGACTACCTCGCGGACAACGGCTTCCCCGTCGGCAACCTGGCGATCGTCGGTACGGATCTGCGTACCGTCGAACGCGTGCTCGCCCGCAAGACGTGGCGCACCGTGCTCCTGCAGGGCGCCGCGCAGGGTCTGAGCACCGCGCTGATCCTGTTCCTCGTCATGTGGCTGTTCATCCCGAGCGCGAACATCCTGGCGCTTCTCGTCGCCGCGCTCCTGTTCAGCATCCTCGTCAGCATGGCGTTCGCGGCTGTCGGTTATCTGCTGAGCCGGGGAGAGCGCGACTTCACGTCGGTGCAGCAGACCGTGGCGACCCGCTACGAGGTGCTCTGCGAGCACAAGGTCGCCGAGCAGGCCCAGGAGATGATCGCGGGGATGTCGCCCGCGAACCTGTAGCCCCCGGGATCAGCCGAGCACGGCCAGGACGGTCTCGCCGCCGACCGTCCGCTGGCCCACCAGGAGCAGGATCGCGGTTCCCGCCGGGAGGTACACCTCGACGCGCGACCCGAACCTGGCGAGCGCGTACGTCTGGCCGAGCGTCACGTCCTGACCGACCTCGACGTCGCACGTGATGCGTCCGGCCAGGTTGGCAGGGGTCTGCACGAGGCCGATCGCCACGTCATCAGCCGAGTCGACGAGAAGAGCCGAACCATCAGCGGCCGCGAACGCGACGTGACCGGCCACCGGAGCCCGATGTACGTACGGGTCGAGCACCGAGACCGCGATGCTCACGCGTGGCAGCGGGGCCTCGCCGAGACCGAGCTCCTCGGGCGGTACGGCCTCGTCGACATCGGTCACGACCCCGTCGGCAGGAGCGACGACCGCGCCGACGAGCGCCGGCGGGACACGCTTCGGCTCGCGGAAGCACAGCGCCAGTGCGGCCGCCGCAACGAGTGACGTGCGCCGCGACCACCCGTACCGCCATCCGAACAGCCCGAATGTGAGCGCGCCGGCCACGAACGGACGACCCGCGGCGTGCATGGGCGGGACGACGCCCTTGACAAGCCCCCAGACGTGCTGGGGAAGCGGGGCTACCTGCGAGCTGGTGAGGACGGGTCGTCTGGCCATGGTCCGAACCTACTCAGGAATCCGCCATCCCCGGAGACAGCACCTATCCTGCGGAGGTGGACCTGTCCAACCTGCGCAAGAGCTATGAGAGCGGCACCCTCGACGAGGCCGACGCCGGGAATGCCCCGCTGGAGCTGTTCCAGCGCTGGCTCAACCACGCGGTGGCGGCCAAGGTGCCGGAGCCGAACGCGATGACGCTGGCGACGGTCGGTATGGACGGTCGTCCGTCCACCCGGGTCGTCCTGATCAAGTACGCCGACGAGCGGGGGTTGGTGTTCTTCACCAACTACGAGAGCCGCAAGGGCCATGAGCTTGCGGCCAACCCGTACGCGGCACTGCAGTTCCACTGGGTGGAGCTCGAGCGGGTGGTACGGATCGAGGGGCGGGTCGAGCTGACCTCGGCGGAGGAATCGGACGCCTACTTCGTCACGCGTCCGCTGGACTCCAGGCTCGGCGCGTGGGCGTCCCCCCAGAGCCAGGTGATCAGCTCGAGGGCCGTGCTCCTGGCGAACGCGGCGAAGGCTTCGGCGAGGTTCGGCCTGAACCCACCGCGCCCCGACCACTGGGGTGGCTATCGCCTCGTGCCGGAGACGTGGGAGTTCTGGCAGGGCCGCAAGAGCCGGCTGCACGACCGGGTCCGGTTCCGACTGGACTCCGGCACGTGGCGCAAGGAGCGACTAGCTCCCTGATCGCTCGATCGCGCGCAGGCTTTCAGCCAGCGGCTCGTCGGGCACCTCGTCGCCGAAGGTGTCGTCGAGGGCGGCTTCTGTGAGCCTGCGGCCGAGTTCGATGATCTCGGTGGCTCTGTGAAAGTCCAGAACCTTGGCCGAGTCGCCGGGGATCGTGACGAGGACGTCGGGGGGCAGTGCGGCCAGGCGGTAGCGCGTGATCAGCGACCCCATGGCGTCGAGGGACATCCACGTCACGTCGGTGATGCTGAGACCGGGCGGCGGCGGGTCGTACGCAGGATGGTCCAGGGGGTCGTCCGTCCGCGAGAACCGCGCGAGGATCGAGGTCACGAAGTCGTTCTCCCAGACACCCGCGGCGGTGCGGCGGAAACGGTCGAGCCACTCGTGCGGGGGACGCTGCGCAGCAGTCTCACGTGCCGGCGAGCCCCCGAAGTGATGGTGCTTCTCGCCGCTCAGGTTGACGGCCAGCGTGAAGTCGGCGTCCACGCCGATCACGGGCTCCATCGGTACAGGGTTGAGGACGCCTCCGTCGACGAGCAGGCGGCCGTTCACCATGATCGGCGCGATCATCGCCGGGATGGCGATCGATGCTCTGATCGCCGTTTCGAGCGGACCGCTCGTGAACCACACCTCGCGACGTGCGCCGAGGTCGCTGGCGACGGCGGTGAACGGGATCGGCAGGTCCTCGATGAGCACTCCGTCGAGGTACTCCGTCATGCGCGCCAGGACCCGCTCGAGCCGTAGCACGCCGGGGCTCATCAGCGAGACGTCCAGGAATCGCAGCACATCGCGCTGGGTGAGCGAGGTGACCCAGTCGGTGTAGTCGGGCAGCTTCCCGGAAGCGTGGAGTCCTCCGACAAGCGCTCCCATCGAGCTGCCCGCCACCGCAACGATCTCGTACCCGCGCTCCGTGAGGACCTGGATCGCACCGATGTGTGCGTACCCTCGTGCGCCCCCGGAACCCAGGACGAGTGCCACCCGCTTGCCGACCATGCCCCCATTATCCGCAGGGGTGGTTGGACGGCCGGAGGGGGTCACCTGAACGCGAGGACCGCGTACGCGCCCAGCCAGTGCTCAGCCATCCACGCGTCATCGCTCAGTGCGGCGTCAGCCGCCTGCTCGTGCGCCCGCAGGCTCACCTCGAAGACTCGGCGCTGGGCCGAGCTCGCGAACGGCAGCAGCCGGCGCAGGCCACGGATGCGGTAGAGGTTGAGCCCGTGCAAGTGGGCGCCCTGACCGTCCCGCGGGTCGGTCACGACCGCTGGGGTGAGGAACGTCTCGGGGAACTCTGCGGGTGCGAAGCGCGACCACCACGGACCGAACTCGTCCGCGTCGAGCACCTCCGACATGAGCAGTGCCTCGGTGAAGAACGGCGACAGGAAGTCGGAGCCGGACGGTTCGTACCGGACCGGGAAGTCGGTGTCGTCGCCGAAGTACTGGCGACAGGCCTTGTCGATGGCCTGCCTCGAGGCGGCGTCCGGCCACGCCAGAGCCCGCGACAGGCTGAACGCCGTGTTGCCATGGGTTCCGGAGCGGTCGGGGTAGGACAGGCGCGGGAGCCATGCGAGCAGCGCGCGGGAGAGGTGCTCCGCCAGCGGACGTACGGCCGCTGCCCAGCGGATCGCGTCAGGGTCGCCTGTCGCCGCCCAGTCCTCCAGCTCGCCCGCGAGCTGAAGACCCCAGCCCCAGCCGTACGGACGCTCCCAGACGGGGTGCGCCGAGAGGTAGGCGACCTCGGCGGCGATGTTCTCCGCCGTGAGATGACCGTCGATGACCGACTGGATCTCGTCGGCCGGTACGTCGTCGGGCTGGAAACGCAGCAGGACGATCAGAGCCCAGTGCATCTCGACGGCTGAGTGCCAGTCGTAGCACCCGTAGAACGCCGGGTGCGCGCCGCGGGGCGTGACCTGGTCCGAGTCGTTGGCCATGATGTGACGCGGGGCGTTCGGGTACTCCTGCTGGACCGCCGCCAGGATCGTCGCGGCGCCCTCAGCGACCGTGCGAAGGGTGCTCATGAGGCCGCCCAGATGCCGTCGATCCAGGCTTCCACGGCATCGGGATCCCGTGGAAGCTGGTTCGACAGGATCTCGCAGCCGTCGGCTGTGATCGCGATGTCGTCCTCGATGCGGATGCCGATGCCGCGCAGCTCCGGCGGTACGAGCAGGTCGGTCGACTTGAAGTAGATGCCGGGCTCGACCGTGACGACCATGCCTTCGGCAAGGACGCCCTCGCGGTAGTTCTCGTTCCTTGCCTGCGCACAGTCGTGGACGTCGAGGCCGAGATGGTGGGACGTGCCATGCACCATCCAGCGCCGATGCTGTCCGCCTTCCGGGGAGAGCGCCTCGGCGGCGGAGACCGGCAGGATGCCCCACTCCTCGAGCTTCCGGGCGACCACGGCGATCGCGGCATCGTGGATGGCCCGCATCTTGACACCCGGCTTCGCAGCGTCGATCCCGGCCTGCTGCGCCTCGAGCACCGCCTCGTACACCATCCGCTGAGCGGGGGTGAACCTGCCGGAGACGGGGATCGTACGGGTCACATCCGCCGTGTACAGCGAGTCGAGCTCGACGCCGGCGTCCATGAGCATCAATTCGCCGTCCCGCAGGTCTCCGTCGTTGCGGATCCAGTGCAGCGTGGCGGCATGGTCGCCGCAGGCGGCGATCGTGTCGTAGCCGACCGCGTTCCCGGCATGGCGTGCGTGGAGCCCGAAGATGCCCTCGACCCAGCGCTCGCCGCGGCCAGCTGCGACGGCGTGCGGCAGCTCGGCCACAACCGCCTCGAAGCCGGTGGCGGTGGCGCGGCATGCGGCCCGCATCTGCTCCAGCTCGAAGACGTCCTTGACCAGGCGCAGCTCGCTGAGGAACACCTGCAGCTCGGCGTCTCGGTCGAGAGCTGCCGGGACCTCGCCTCTCAGCGTCTCGACCAGCGCCGTGATGTCGGGATCGGCGTCGCGCAGCACCCGAACGGGAGCTAGTCCGGCGGCGACTGCGCCGGCAAGGTCGCCGATGGGTGCCGTGACCAATCCGGTCATCGCCGACATCTCGGCGAGCGACTCGCGCTGGCCGACCCACATCTCTCCGTACCGGCTCGAGGCGTAGAACTCGGGGTCCGACCGTGGCACACGGGGGCTGAAGTAGATGCAGGACTCGTGGCCGCCGGCAACCGGCTCGAGCACGAGCACGGCATCGGGCTCACGGTCAGTGCCGAGGCCGGTGAGGTGCGCGAACGCGGAATGGGGCCGGTAGCGGAAGTCGGTGTCGTTGGACCGGACGCGGTAGCCACCGGCCGGGATCACGATCCGTTCGCCGGGGAACTTCGCCGAGACCTTGTCCCGTCGCGACGCAGTGTGGGCGGTCGAGGGAAGAGCGGAGGGCAGCTGATCGCTGTACGGAGCCCAGTCCGTGCTGATGAATTCCGTGAACGCCTTCGAGAAGGGGATCTGACGGTTTGGCAGCACCGGCTGCTGGTCACTCGACATGGTTACAGATACTAGGCCGTACGCTGCGGGGCATGACGGATCTGTACCTCGTCCGGCACGGGGAGACCGAGTGGTCCAAGGCCGGCCGCCACACGTCAGTGACCGACGTCGACCTGACGGACGAGGGAGTCAGGCAGGCCGAGGCTCTGCGGAGCACACTCGATCCGGCCGATTTCGGCCTCGTCCTGTGCAGTCCTCGGCTTCGCGCGCGACGGACGGCAGCGCTCGCCGGGTTCCCCGACCCAATCATCGACGACAACCTCGCGGAGTGGTTCTACGGAGACTATGAGGGCCTTACGTCGGACGAGATCCGTCGCGAGGTGCCGGGCTGGCGCATCTGGAACAGCCCGATGCCCGGTGGCGAGACGAAGGTGCACATCATCGCGAGGCTGAGCGAGGTGGTGACGCGCGTCCGTGACTCTGGCGTCGACAAGGCGATCTGCTTCGCGCACGGCCACTCGCTGCGGGTGCTGGCCCTGTGCTGGCTGGACATCGACATCGCGCGCGGGCAGTCGTTCCCGCTGCGTACGGGATCGGTGTCGATCGTGGGCTACGAGAAGGAGTCGCCGGCGATCGTCCGGTGGAACGCCTGACGGACCCCGGACGAGGCCGCGTGGCCGGGTCGGCGGCGCCGACTTGAGTAGAGTGCCGAGCGACACGATGAGGGAGTACGCATGAAGGCTGACCCCGGCGCGCAGCGGCGCCTGCTGGATCTCCAAGCCGTCGACACCGCGATCGGACAGCTCGACCACCGGGTCAAGATACTGCCCGAGCACGCGCTGCTGACGGAACGGCAGACGCGACGTCAGGCACTCGGGCAGGAGCTGGTGGCTGCCGACACGGCGCTCAGCGACGCGACGGCGGCTCAGACGAAGGCCGAGACGGACCTCGCTCCTGTACGGGAGCGGCTCGCCCGCGACGAGCGGACCGTCGACGGCGGGACGCTGTCAGACCCCAAGACGCTGCGCAGCATGATCGACGAGATCGCTCACCTCAAGACCCGGATCTCCACGCTGGAGGACGAAGAGCTCGAGCTCATGGAGGCCGTCGAGACCGCCCAGGCCGAGCGCGCCCGGGTCATGGCGGACCGTACGGCGATCGAGGACGAGATGCGCGCGCTGATCGCGAAGCGCGACGCGGCCGTCGGCGACCTGCAGGCGGATCTCGCCGACCGCCGATCGGTGCGTGCGACGTTGCTGGCTGAGATTCCCGGGCCGCTCGTCGACGCGTACGAGAAGGTGCGCTCACGTTCCGGCGGTGTCGGAGCGGCGGCGTTGCATGGCAGGCAATGTTCGGGCTGCGGGCTCGAAGCCAACCCGAGCGACTATGAGAAGTACCTTGCCGCCGCGGCGGACGAGGTGCTCCGCTGCGAGGAGTGCGACCGGATCCTGGTGAGGACGGAAGCCTGATGCGGGCGGGCCACATCGCCGCGCCGGAGGTGCCCGCGCTCATCCAGCCAGGACTGACAAGGCTCCGCTCGGAGCTCGAGGTGCCGGACGGCTTCCCGACGGACGTGCTGGCCGCGGCCGAGGTGGCCGCGAAGGCGCCGGCGACCGCTGACCGGGTGGATCGTACGGACCTCGAGCTGGTCACCATCGACCCCGAGGGCTCGATGGATCTCGACCAGGCCGTACACATCGCCAAGAACGGTGACGGCTACACGGTGCACTACGCGATCGCCGATGTGGCCGCGTGGGTCGAGCCCGGCGGCCCGGTCGATGCCGAGACGCACCGTCGTGGCCAGACGTTCTACGCGCCCGACCAGCGCGCCGCGCTGCACCCGCCGGTACTGAGCGAGTCGGCCGCGTCGCTGCTGGCCGACGGCAAGCCCCGGCCGGCGCTGCTGTGGACCGTCGAGCTCGACGCGGCGGGCATGCAGACGGCGGCTCACGTCGAGCGTTCGCTGGTCACGAGCCGCGCGCGGCTGTCGTACACCGACGTCCAGCACGATCTCGACGCCGGCGAGGCGACGGACTCGCTGCACCTGCTGGAGATCGTCGGGCGGCTGCGCCAAGCGATCGAGGCTGAGCGCGGCGGCGTGAGCCTGGAGACGCCCGAGCAGGAGATCACGGCCGACGGAGACGACTGGCGGCTGGAGTTCAGGGCCGCGCTCCCCGTCGAGGGATGGAACGCGCAGATCTCACTGCTCGTCGGCGCTGCGGCTGCGGAGATCATGATCGCCGGAAGGATCGGGATCCTCCGGACACTGCCTCCCGCCGAGCAGTGGGGGATCGACAAGCTGCGTCACACGGCCAAGGGGCTGCACATCGCGTGGCCCGGCACCCTCTCGTACCCCGACTTCGTGCGCAGTCTCGACCCGCAGAAGCCGACCCACCTCGCGATGCTCAACGCCTGCACGGTCCTGTTCCGTGGCGCCGGCTACACGGCGTTCGACGGGTCCCTTCCCGCCACGAACCTCGTCCACGGCGCGCTCGCGATGCACTACGCACACGCCACGGCGCCGCTGCGACGACTCGTCGACCGGTACGTCGGGGAGACCTGTCTCGCGCTGTCAGGGGGCACGGAGGTGCCTGCGTGGGTACGGGCCGAGCTGCCCGGGCTTCCAGCTCTCATGGCCCAGTCGGACGCTCGCGCCAAGAAGTACGAGCGCGGGATCATCGACCTTCTCGAGGCGTTGGTCCTCTCGACGCGGATCGGTCAGACCTTCACCGGGACTGTGGTCGAGATCGACAAGGACGGTACGGACGGTGTCGTCGTCATCGAGGATCTCGCGGTCGAGGCGCGCGTCAGCGGCAAGGTGGAGCTGGGCGCCGAGATGACGGTCAGGCTGGTCACCGCGGACCCGGCCACCGGGAAGGTGTCGTTCGAGGTCGCCTGAGGCGTCAGCAGAACTTGTCGAGCACCTGGTAACCGCTGTACGTGAGCACGATGCGCCTCACCGTGTCCGTGGGGTCGGTGGTCAGGTTCTGGGTGACGAAGACCAGGTCGTGGCCACCGGAGCTGACAACCAGCAGGTCGACGTTCGTGGGCTGCGCCGAGCCGTACGAGATCGTCTTGACCGCCACGCTGGACCCGTACGTGGCGAGCACGTCCGCGACGGTCGCGCCGATGGCTATCCCCGACTTGGTGGCGTGCCGCGTCGTGGTCAGGTGGATGCCCGTCACGCGCCCGGACATGGTGTAGATCGCGATCCCTTCGGCGGTCAGCGTCGGGGTCTCGTCGACCGAGCAGTTCCCCGGGGTGCCGATGAGCACGCGACGAGCGGTGAGGGCGTCCGTGCTCATGCCGAGCGTCAGCTCTCCGATCCCGGTCGTCGTCAACGTGTCGCCGGTATGTACGACCGGACTCACGGCTGTGGCGGAGGCCGTCGCTGTGGCGGCGGGGGTTTCGAGGCGGCTCGAGGACGGGGTCGGGGAGGCAGACGCGCTCGAGGCGACCGGGCTCGGGGACACGGCCGTTGACGCGGGAACCTGGGCAGCGGGGACGGCTGACACGCCGCGCGTGAGGTTGTTGACCGTTACGCCGCCGATGGCGACCACGGCGATGACAGCAACGGCGTTGCGGACCATGCGTAGGGTGCGGCGCCTGTTGCCGAGCGTGCGGACCCGCTGGGGGGTCAGATGTTCAGCCACGGGATCTGTGCTCCTTGCCGCGAAGTACGCATCGAGGTCGTGCTCGTCAGGCATGGCTGGCCTCCTCGGGCAAGGCATCGGTCAGGTAGGCGGCGAGGGCCGCTCGGGCACGTGAGAGGCGCGCCTTGATGGTGCCGACGGGTCGGCCGGTCTCGGCCGCGATGTCGGCGACGGACAGATCGCTCAGGTGGAACAGCACGATGGCTTCGCGCTGTTCGGCGGGCAGGCGCTGCAGGGCGCGCTCGATGGCGATGCGGTCAGGGGTTGGCTGCGCGGGGGGGTCGGGCAGGACGGACCTGTCCGTCACACGGAAGAACTTCATGTTCCGTCGCCAGCGGGAGATGGCCAAGCGCTGTGCGGTCGTGCGCACCCACGCCTCAGGGTGACCGTCGGGGGAGAGCTGGCGGCGGTGGTCCCAGGCGCGGATGAACGCTTCCTGTACGCAGTCCTGCGCCTCGGCCGGGCTGCCGCACATGGCCGTGACATGACGCACGAGACGTTCGAAGGACTCCTCGTACAAGGCGTCGAACGTGGCCTCGTCCATCCGGCTTCTCGCTCCCAGGGGCAGTGTGTCTACCCTGCCTACGCCCGGCAGCCCGGAAAGGTTGCAGGCGGTTCAGACGAACTCCGGAGGATCAGGACAGAGCGTCGAGCTCGGCGCGCACCGCGTCGACGACCTGCGGCCCGCCGAGCATGGCGCTGCCCATCACGAGTGCCTGGCTCGCGGTCATGCCCTTGGCCATCCCTATCATCGGGTTCGTCGTGATGCCGGGCGCGTGCTTCTCGAGGATTGCCACCACCTCGGGATCGTTGAGCATCGTGCCGAGCATCGTCTTGTCCGGGTCGTAGCGCATGCCTTCAGGGTACCGCTGGTAGGAGACGAGCCGGCCTGTAAGCCGGACACTGTGCTGTCCCTTCTGAGCGGGGGCCGGGCATGTTGGCCATGTTGGCAAAGTCCAGCTGACTAGGGGTTTTACGGTTGCGACGGTGGGGGGGTCGTTGGGGTCTGCTGGAGATTCTGCGGACTCCCTCCGGACTCCCAGCACCCTCTCTGGCAGCGATCAGGACAGAGTCCGGTCGGTCCAGAGCCGCGCTTAGCAGCAGGAATCCAGATACTCGCGAAGGGGCAGCAGGCTTTGGCTTCCGAGCCGGTAGTGAGCCCACCTTCCTCGCTGCTCACGGACGAGGAGTCCAGCATCGACGAGCTTCTTGAGGTGATGGGACAGGGTCGGCTGGGAGATCCCGAGCGGCCCTGGAAGGTGGCACGAGCAGGCGGTGGTGTCTGGAGCGTCAGCCACTAGGCGTAGCAGGCGCAACCTGACGGGATCGGCGAGTACTTTCAGGAGGTCTGCCAGTGGTTCCGCAACGCTTGCGGGCATCAGGTTCTTGGGGGCGGCCACGGGGCAGTCGATCGTGGCGATGACGCGGCTCATGACGCCACCAGCGCGAGGCGTTTGGTTCCGATCGGTTCCTGTTCGAGCATGGGGATGATCGCGAGCCGTTGGGCCCGGTCTTGTACGGCGTCGATGGAGGCCTGTTCCTGGTTCGCGCGGTGCCGAAGGAGCGGCGAGGTGCTGTTCGCCGCGGTCAGCGACTGGTTGATGACCCAGGCCCACGGCTCGATCGCTGCCCGCTTGAGGTCGTCCTCGAGGATGCTGGCCTCGAGTACAGGGGTTGTCTCCGCCAGGGTCACTAGCAGGATCTTGGTGTAGTCCGGATCCTGGAGCCGCATCAAGGGGGTCGTGTACGAGGTGCCGTCGGGCATGTTGCGGGCGATCTCGCGGTGGTAGGACCCGGCTGCATCCATCAGAAGCAGGGTGTGTCCGGTGGGTGCGGTGTCCATCACGACGAAGGTGCGTCGCGCCTGGTTCACGAGGTGGGAGAACTGTCGGAAGACGGCTACCTCCTCAGTGCACGGCGACGGCAGGTCCTCGGCGAGGGCGGCTCGGCCTGCTGCGTCAAGGTTGTTTCCCTTGGTTCGCAGTACGTGATCCCGGTAGTCCGCGACGGCTTCTACGGGGTCGATGCGGGACAGTGTGAGGCTCGGGAAGGCTTTTCGATCGCCGACTGCTGACTCCAGGTGACCTGCGGGGTCTGTGGTGGTCAGGTGGACCGCAAGGCCTCGCTGGGCGAGCTGGATCGCGATCGCGGCGGCGACGGTGGTCTTTCCCACGCCACCTTTCCCCATGCACATGATCAGGCCGTGTCCGGCGGCGGCCAGCTCATCGACCAGGGCGTCCAACGACGGTGTCGCAGTCTTGGGGACCGGGGAAGAGTCCTCGGGGAGTACCGAGCCTGCGTCGTCGAACAACGACCGAAGCGCGACCAGGCCGACCATGTTCTCGGGCTTGAGCCCGATGAGGTCCCTCGGGATCGCGTCCAGGGAGTGGGGGAGTGCGGCCATTGCTGCGTTCTCGCGCTCCTGGATGGCAACCGCGAGGCTGTCGCCGACGGTGGCGGCGCTGGGCATAATGCCGTTGATGACCACGTTGCTGGGCTTGATCCTGGCCTCGGCGAGCTCGTCGGCGGTCCGGGCGATTTCGTCGAGGCTGGACGCCTGGGCGCGTGCCACCAGGACCAGGCTCGTGACGGTGGGGTCTGCCAGTGCGGTGACCGCGCCCGCGTAGACGCTGCGCTGCTTCTCGAGCCCTGAGAGCGGGCCCAGGCATGAGGCGTCGCCCTTGCCGGTGTCGAGGAAGCCCGTCCAGTCACCGGGGAGCTTCAGCAGCCGGATCGTGTGCCCGGTGGGTGCGGTGTCGAAGACGACATTGTCGTAGCCCTCGATCAGGGATGGATCCGCCAGGAGGCCGGTGAACTCGTTGAAGGAGGCGATCTCGGTGGTGCAGGACCCGGATAGGGACTCCGTGATCGAGGCGATCTCCTTCTCGGGGAGCAGACCGCGTACCGGCCCGATGATCCGTTCCCGGTACTCCGCAGCGGCCTGCTCAGGGTCGATCTCGAGCGCATCCAGCCCATCCACGCTCAGCACGGGCGTGATCGTGTTGCCGATGGTCTGGCCGAAGACCTGACCGACGTTCGAGGCAGGATCGGTGCTGACCAGTAGGACGCGGCGTCCCGCCTCGACCAGGTGAAGTGCGGTGGCGCAGGCGATCGAGGTCTTCCCAACTCCGCCCTTGCCGGTGAAGAAGAGGAAGCGGGTGGGTGATGCCAAGAACTTCATCGGTCCTCAGCAGCAATTGCTGGAGGAGCCGCCGCAGCAGCCCTGGCTGGCGACAGGCGTGAGTGTGAGGGCTGGCGTCGACGCGAGCCCCGCGTACTTGGAGACCATGTCCCGCGTCGGGTAGCGGCCGGTGAGCACCGTCACGTCGTCGACGAGAACCAGTGGCAGGCCCTCGGATCCGGCGGCGTTGAGGAAGTTCATCACGACGGGGTTGCGTACGAACGCGTCCGGGTCGTTGGCCAGGTTGTGACGGGTGATGTCGATGCCCTGCTGCCGTAAGGAGTCCAGGTTCGCGGTGAACTCGACCAACGCTTGGTCGACGTCCTCGCCACATACGCCGGTGTTGCAGCACAGTGCTGGTTCGAAGACGCGGATGCTGACCATGGGTGCTCCCTGATTGTCGTATCGACTGATATCGATACGAACCATAGCGCCATCAGATCGACAAACGTCAATCCGAGGGCGTACCAGCGGGAGCGGGACCAGTCTCAGCCGACGAGGGGTGCGAGGAGCTCTTTGACCTGTGCTGAGGTGGGGACGCGGCCGGAGAGGGGGTCCACCAGAGAACCGCGGCGATGATCAAGCCGGGCCCATCGCTTGAGAGTGTGCTGGGGCGTCTCGAGCTTGGTTTCAGTGCTCATCGAACGAGCGCCAGTTGACGAGCCACGCGAGAAGGGTCGGGCAGCGTTGCCCGCAGTCTCTCCAGTGCGCCGTCGGCCAGCGAGTAGTCGATCCAACGGCCCCGACGAGCACCCTCGATCAGGCCGGCTTCGCGCAGAACCTTCAGGTGGTAGCTGAGCAGGTTCCCGGGGATCGCAGGTTCGGGCTGGAGGTCGCAGACGCAACGTGTGCGCCCCACCAGCAGATGGAGGAACTGAAGTCGGATCGGATCAGCAACGGCCGTGAGGAGCGAGGCCGCGGCTCCCATTGTTCAGCCCACGCCTTGAGGCAGCCTGGCGCAAGTTCAGTGAGTCTGATTGGCGCGCAAACAACGGGTGCTGGACCAGCCTGACCAGTTCACGATCTCCTACT
>Ga0182021_10002644_pt1 | contig 20958 bp, 19 predicted proteins | sample 612E3MmetaG_FD_120493 | JGI IMG/M metagenome (GOLD analysis project Ga0182021, IMG submission 120493) | Permafrost microbial communities from Stordalen Mire, Sweden - 612E3M metaG (Illumina Assembly) | ecosystem: Environmental > Terrestrial > Soil > Wetlands > Permafrost | place: Sweden... | reverse complement strand
ATTAGCAGGCGGGGCACTTCATGCTACTTCTATTGATGTATCCAAAGATGCAATCGTGCAAACAGAAAAAAATGTGGTGCTAAATCATTTTTCAACTCAGCAACATACTGGGATTGTGGCAGATGTGTTTGAATACTTGCGTCAACAAGAAATTACCCAAAATTTAGTTATTTTGGATCCACCCGCTTTTGCTAAAAAGAAAGCTGATGTTTTTAATGCTTGCCGTGGCTACAAAGAAATTAATCGTTTGGCCATGCAAAAAATGCCACAACATAGTTTTCTGCTCACCTGTTCTTGTTCTTATCATGTTGATGAACATTTGTTCCAGCAGTTACTTTTTCAATCTGCTTACGAGGCCAAGCGGCAAATCAAAATTTTACAAAAACATCATTTGGCATATGACCACCCAATCAACATTTATCACCCCGAAGGGGAGTACTTAAAGAGTTTTTGGCTAACAGTTGATTGACCGCAACCATTGGTCAACATATAATAAAATCGATATACCAATCTAAGGAGGAACATGTTTGAGATGCTGACAAATAAAGAGGCGATGGACTTCATATTGAAAATTGAAGAACCATTTAAGTCTCTACCCCATCTGCCCAAGGGCGTTGTGGAGTTCATTGTTAAGATTACGCCCTACCTGGCTTTGTTAGGCGCAATTTTAGGTTTAGTGGCTGTGTTTCCATTGCTGATGGCTGGTGGTGCGGTGTCTATCTTATCTTTGAGTGGCACGTTATTGGTCTGGACACTTGTGACCGTAGTTGTGACTTTGGCTAACTCAGTCATCATGTTCATGGCTTATACACCATTAAAGAACAAGGAGATGAAAGGCTGGATGCTCCTTTTCTGGAGCGAAGTAATTAGTGTTGTTTCCAGTCTTTTTGGTCTTTTTGCTGGTCAAACCAATATCGTGGGAACCCTAATCGGTGTAGTGATCGGGTTATATATCCTGTTTGAAATGAAACCCTTTTATATGGGGACTGTTGAAGGAGAAATAATTAGTAAGCTTAAGAAGTAATTATCGGTTCTGTGAAACAATTTTGATTTTTAACCCCGCCATTTGGCGGGGTTTTGTTAGGCCGCGCGGTAGCGGTATACTACCCTTAATGAAAAAAGCAGCTATTTTGGGAATTGTTTTTGGTTTGATAATCTGCGTTTTAGCCGGCGCTGGCACAATTTGGTGGCAGTCTTCCAAACATGTTTCACTGAGTGAGCTAGTGCGGCCTACTCCTAAGCCATTACCTTTACTTAAATATACAATTCCCAACTTGCGCAAGTATAATTTTCAAACCAGCCAAATTACGATTGAAAAAAAGATTAAAGAATTCCCTAAATACACCAGTTATGTTTTTTCTTTTCAGACTTTAGGTAAACAAATGACTGGCCAAATTAACATTCCTAAAACTGGCGTTAATGCAGCTAACACAAACAGAACGCCAACAAACAATTTGGGATCAACAACTTCCAGCTGGCCGGTAATTATTTTAGTGCGTGGCTATGTGCCGCCAGAAAACTATCAAACTGGCATTGGCACTCGTCCGGCTGCCGAAGTTTTTGCTGAACATGGTTATGTGACATTGGCTCCCGATTTTTTTGGTTACGGCAATAGTGACGCAGAAAGCACAGATAGCTGGGAAGCGCGTTTCCAAAAACCAATTAGCGTCGTTGAATTAATTAAGTCCATTACGGCCAATCCCAAAATAGAAGTTGATCAAAATAATCAAATCCAAGTCGATCCACAAAAAATGGGGATGTGGGCACATAGTAACGGCGGCCAAATTGCTTTAACTACTTTGGAGATTATGGATCAGCCTATCCCGGCCACTTTGTGGGCACCCGTGACGGCGCCTTTCCCCTACTCAATTCTTTATTTTAGTGACGAAGAAGCTGATGAGGGCAAAGCCACCCGCGCCTATATTGCAGAGTTTGAAAAAGACTATGACGTAACTCAATTTTCTTTAACCGATTACTTAACTCTGCTGCACAGTCCAATTCAAATTCAGCAAGGTACTGCCGATGAGGCAATTCATTATGTATGGTCACAGGAGTTCGTGGATAAAATTAAAAAAGAAAATGCAGACTACCCAGTTGTTCTGTTTACTTATCCCGGCACAAATCACAATATGCAGCCAGCTTGGAATGCAGCCGTGCAAAAAGACTTAGACTTTTTTCAGAAAAATTTATAGTAAATAACGTCTCCTGAACTTGTTTCAGGATCCATCAATGGATTCCGGATCAAGTCCGGAATGACGGGTGTCGCCCTTTAGCTCTGCCACTTTTTTGGCTTCAACCGAGTTCAACAAAGAAGTCTGTTGATAACTTTCGATCTTAGAAATTTTGCGATCCATTTGGTTGGAGCGGGTATGAATTAAGGTGTCGTAGCCACTGCGCAGCGCTTCAATAGATCTACCAAACTTACTAAAGTCCTCTTTGAACTTCCCCCACTCACCCACAAATTCAGTGATGTACTGCAAAATATCGCGTAGTTTATCTTCCACCATAAAGTTGCGGTAACTTTCCATGACTGTCCGCGCCACAATCAAAAAGGTAAATGGCGAAACCATAATCACTCGTTTAGCCATGGCCTCATCGACTAATTCTGGAAAGCGCTGGTTAATAAAAGAGAACACCATTTCGTTGGGCACAAACAAAATGGCATAATCCAAAGTATTAAAACTGGGATCGATATATGCGGCTACTTTGGTGATTTTGGTTTTGAGATCACTACCAAACTGGCGCAGATGAACTTCTTTGGCTTCTTTTGTTTCGGCATTAGCCATCTTTTGGATTTCTGAATAGGGAAATTTAACATCCACCGGCACATTGCGGTGATTGGGCAACAACAAAGTAATATCTGGCCTTAAAGTAGTTTCTTGCAACTTAGTTTGTTTAAGGTAATGAATACCCTCAATTAAGCCATTGGCTTGCAAAAGATCTTCAATAATGCGCTCACCCCAGGCGCCACGAGTTTGATTGTTAGAAAGAACTGAAGCTAGCTGTTGCGTGGAAATTCGTAACTCATCCGCCAGTTTGCGATGTTGTTCTAGTGTGGTGGTAAGCTCCGCAAATTTTTGGGTGCGGTCTTGTTCCAAAGTGCGCAGTTCTTGTTGTCGTACTTTCATTTCATCATGCAAAGATTGAACTAATTTTTCGATTGCTTGATGCTTATTTTCCAAGTCGACATGGATTGTTTCTTTTTCTGACTGTAAAATTTGCCGGCTCTGTTCGGCAATTTTCTGTGTCGTTAAACCAAAAATACGGTTAACCATATCTTCTAAATCAGTTTCCTTTGTTTGAGAGCTAATATGAGTCTTGAGATACCAAAACAATGCGGCAAAACCGGCGAGAAGAATTAATATCAAAAGGAAAAATTGCGTGAATAGCATATATGGCTTTAGTATACTTGATTAAGCATATGCAAACCAGCGATAATGAAGTTGAGATTAATTCACTTAAATAATGCAAAACTTACTTACAAACACTAGCAGCAAAACAATTGTGGTTCCTAAAACAGTGCCGCCAAAAGAAGCTGCGGCTGATATTCTGGAATCAAAATACACTTCTATAAAAAAGACAACTTCACCAACTCATGTCTTTACTTCCAGACTAAAATCAAACCAGTTTGCACTACCAAAATTACCCAAAATACAAATGCCCGCCCACGCGCATTTGTTAGTCATAGCAGCAATCGGCTACTTGTTGATTGTCTATATTTTTCTACGCGTTCATCCGCAATCAATCGCCCATTTTCTGTTGCCAAATTCTTATTTACCGCTGTTATTAATTTTTTTGTTTGCCAACTTTTGTTTATTCACTTTTATTTTTCATAACACTCGCCGCGGTTTATTATTGGCTCTGCTGTTAACTACTTATCTTTTTTTGCAGCTACAACAATTTCTGACAATCAAAACTGCCCTCATCTCAGCTGCAGCATTTCTCATTTATGAACTGGTGATTTCTATCTTGAATAATCACCGAGTTTCGTCGTCCCATCGATCCTAAAATAGGCTATAATCTACCCGTGCCGGACAGTCTAAAAACAAACAAATCACTTTCGCAATACTCGCTCACCACTGCGATTCCATATATTAACGCCAAGCCGCACATCGGCCATGTTTTGGAGTGGTTCCAAGCAGACACGATTGCCCGTTACCAACGTTTGCTGGGTAAAGAGGTTTCTTTCATTTCCGGTTCAGACGAAAATAGTTTAAAAAATGTCCGTGCTGCCGAAAAGGCGGGTGTTTCTGTCCAAGAATGGCTGGATCAATACGCCCACGTTTTTGAAGAGGCTTACAAATTCTTTGATATTTCTTTAACCAACTTCCGCCGTAGTAGTGACTCAAAGTTACATTGGCCAGGAGTGCAAAAACTGTGGGAGCTATGTGATAAATCCGGCGATATCTACAAAAAAACTTACACTGGCTTATATTGTGTGGGTTGTGAATCTTTTTATGCGCCGGATGAACTCATTGATGGCAAGTGCCCAGAGCATTTAACTGTTCCCGAGACAGTTCAGGAAGAGAATTATTTTTTCCGTTTATCTAAGTATCAAAAACAAATTCTGGATTTGATTGAAAGTGATCAATTAAAAATTGTTTCTGATTCATTCAAAAATGAGATGTTGGGTTTTGTGAAAAAAGGTTTAGAAGATTTTAGTGTTTCGCGCACGACTTCACGCGCGCGGGGCGTAGGTGTGCCAGTTCCCAACGATCCAGAGCAAACAATGTATGTTTGGTTTGATGCATTGTCTGTTTATCTAACTGCGATTGGTTGGGGCTTTGATGAAGATTTATTCAACAAATTCTGGCCGGTTGATGCCCACTTTATTGGTAAAGGCATTAATCGTTTCCACTCTGTCTATTGGATTGGGATGCTCCTTTCCGCCGGACTGCCAACGCCAAAGTCGGTTGTAGTTCATGGCTACTTAACTGCTAATGGCCAAAAGATGAGCAAAAGTTTGGGCAATGTAGTTGATCCATTTGCATTTGTGGAAAAATATGGTTTAGAGCCAACTCGTTTTTACTTGCTTAAAGAAATTCCCACACATAGCGATGGTGATTTTAACGAGAATCGTTTTAAGGAAGTCTATACAGCCGATTTAGCTAATGGTCTAGGTAATTTGTGTTCGCGCGTGGCTAAGTTGGCAGAAAAGACGGGAATTTCTGGCTTGCCAAATAATCAACAAAATAATTTTGATCCCGAATTTACTAACTTCTTAGTAGACTTTGCATTGGACAAAGCCATTCAATGGATTGTGGCGGAGATTGCGCAGACAGATGAATACCTGAGTCAACAAAAACCATGGAAACAAGAGGGTGATGAGCAAAAGACTACTTTAACTGAAGCTGTAAAACGTATTGTTAAGATTGCTTATCATCTACAACCGTTTATGCCACAAACAGCACAGAAAATTCTGGAGCATTTTACACAAGAAAAGATTAGCGCCTTGGCTCCATTATTTGCTCGTTTAGAAACTACCGCTTAGACCAATACACAAATAGCGCCATCTTTTAGGCCCCATACGTTTATAACATGATTTTTGACACCCACTCTCACTACAACTTAGAACCGCTTTTATCTCACTGGCAAAAACACTGGCAGGATGCGCAAGCAAAAGGAGTTGTAAAGACAATTGTGGTAGGAACTGATATTAAATCCAGTCCTGAAGCAGTAAAAATTGCCACCAGCCAAACAAATATGTGGGCGAGTGTGGCGGTCCATCCTTTAGAAATTAACTCTGACTGGATCCTCGGGTCAAGCCCGAGGATGACAGTGCTTGCTGAAATGGCATCCTTAGAGCCACTTATGCAAAACAAATCAGCAAACAAAATTGTGGCAGTTGGTGAAACTGGCTTGGATTACTTTCATCTAGCTTTGAATACTCAGTTATCTCCAGAACAAAAAACGGAAATAATCAGCAAACAAAAAGATTTGTTTAGCGCACATATTAATTTGGCACAAAAATACGAGTTGCCATTAATCATTCATGTGCGCGATAAAAATGAGCAAGCTTACTGGGATGTGCTAGAGATACTTAAACAAACCCAATATAAAGGAAAATTCACGCTGCATTGCGCTTCTGGGCCGATTGCCTATATTCAACAAGCTCTGGAAATGGGCGCCTATGTTGGGTTTGCTGGCAATGTGACATATAAAAATGCAGATAACTTGCGCCAAATTGCCCGCATGGTTCCGCAAGACAAAATTTTGCTGGAAACAGATGCGCCATATTTACCACCCCAAAAATATCGTGGCCAGACCTGTGAGCCGTGGATGATTAACGAAACAGTCACCTTTTTAGAGCAAGAGTTAGGCGTTTCTCAAGATCAAACTTACCAAAATGCATATCGTTTCTTTGAAATTAAAGAGAGTAAAATTAAACTATAGCATCACACTGAGAAATTTATGATTAAGCGTTACTTCCGCCGTCATCCTGTCCGCACCCAACGCGCTTTGGAAATTTTGCCTGGTTTTGTTTCTTGGTCATTAATTTTATTTCCCTTTTGGGGTTCATTTGTTGTTCCCACATTAGTTGCTTATTACGTGATTACCTTTGCCGTTTACTGGTTGTATCGATCTGTTTCGATCGCTGTGTTGGCTGTGGTGGCCCACTTTAAAATTAGAGCCTCGATGAAGTTTGATTGGCTCCAAGACATTCAAAAAAGCTTTCCCAACAAGTGGAATACGGTTCACCACTTAATTATTATTCCCACCTACCAAGAGCCACTCACAACTTTGGAACGCACTTTAACTTCTCTCAGTCAGCAAACTTTTCCTTTGTCTAACATTCACATCATGCTTTCTTTTGAGGAGCGCGAGGGTCAAGTTGCACAAGTAAAAGAAGCAGCGCTCCAAAAAGAGTTTGGGTCTAGGTTTGGAAATTTGTGGGCCACTTTTCACCCCGACATTGAAGGTGAAGTAAAAGGCAAATCTTCTAATACCAGCTGGGGCGCTAAACAAGCTAAGAAAATTTTAGTCGATCATCTTAAATTCCCAATCGAAAACATTACTATCACCAGCGAGGACGCCGATGCTTTGTTTCACAAACAGTACTTTGCTTACTTAACGCGGGAGTTCCTAACTGTTGATAAGCCCTACAACAAAATTTGGCAGGGCGGCATCATGTTCTACAACAACATCTGGAAAGTTTATGCACCAATTAGAGTTTTGGCATCTGTCTTTTCCATCACCCAAATATATATTTTGATGCGTAAAGACCGCCTAGTTAATTTTTCTACATATTCCACCACACTGAAACATGTTGATGAAATTGGTTATTGGGACACAGATGTCATTCCCGAAGACTACCGTTTGTTTTTTAAATCATACTTTGCTAAAAAGGGTGACTTTGAAGTCGAGCCAATTTTCCTACCCATCTATGCCGATGCACCAGAGGCGAAAAACTTTTGGTTGGCCATGAAAAATCAATATCAACAGTTGCAACGTTGGGCTTGGGGCGTGAGTGACGATGCTTATATTATTCGCCAATATGTTTTAGCCGAGGATATTCCTTTTTGGGATAAAACGATCCGGGTTTTTAAAACAATCGAGGATCACTTCTTGTGGCCAGTAAACTGGTTTGCCATTACTGTCACAGCCATTTTGCCGCCATTTCTAAATCAACAATTTAACCGCACTCAGTTGGGCTCTAACTTACCGCAAATTACTTCGCGTCTATTAACCATTTCCTTAGTTTCCATGTTTGTCATTTTCTTACTGGATTCATTAAATCGGCCACCACGGCCGCATCACCACCGCCTGCTTTCTTTTATCTTTCAACCCATTGAATTTTTGCTTTTGCCAATCGTAGGATTTTTCTTTTCCGCCTTGCCTGGTATTGACGCCCACACTCGCCTGATGTTGGGCAAGTATATTGAGTACCGCGTCACAGAAAAGGTTTAATGATTTTTTTAAGGTGCTAGGGGCTAGTCTAATTTCGGTCATATTATTAAGAAATGAGGGCTTATATAATGGAGAGCATGCTGAGTTTAATCAAAAAAATCGACCACTTCCTGGAACAAAATATCTTGTTAACTGCTTTTTTGCTCTTAGCGGCAGTTTTGCGCATCCCTAATTTTTTTGAACCATATTGGTATGGCGATGAGGCAATCTACTTAACCATTGGTACAGCAATGCGCAATGGCGAGCGACTTTATGCTGATATTATCGACCATAAAACTCCCATAATTTATTACTTGGCCATGGTGCCATCGCAGATGGACTTCCGCGTCTTAAATGTAGTTTGTGCGCTAGTCACCATCACTCTTTTTTACTTCTTTGCCAAACAATTAATGCAGTCGCGCATAGCTATTGGCATTAGTATGTTGGTTTTTGTCTTGTTAACAACTCTGCCCTGGTTTGAAGGCATGATCCCCAACGGTGAATTGTTTGTGATGTTCTTTATTTTTTGGGGCGCAACTTGCTTTGCAAAAACTACTGTTTGGAAAAAATATCTGCAAAAAGATTCTCTGCCAAACACAGTAATTAAGATTAATGCACAACAGTCATTTTTGTTATTTCTAACTGGTTGCTTTTTTAGCTTAGGTGTTTTAACCAAAGTACCCGCATTATTTGATGCGCTGGCTTTTTTCTTTGTTTTTTGGTTGCTATTTGTCGGTAGTTTGCTTGGCCAGAAAAATTGGCATGCAGTGGGACAGATTATTTTGGCTGGAGTAATTACATTTGCCGGTTTATTCACTCCGATTCTAGTCAGTATTATTTACTTTGTTTGGCGTGGCTCCGGTCAAGCTTACTTGAACTATGGCTTACTTTATAACTTTCACTACGTGGAAACTTGGGTGCCACATTTTTCTACTTCCATTTTGAACTTGCTTTTCACCCTCCCAGGAAAAGCAGTCATCTTAGCTGTGTTACTGCTTCTCTTCTCTTTTGTGCCAAAGGTTTTAAGTAATCGTTTTCGCTTTTTAGCCGCTTGGTTTGGTTTGGCACTTTTTGCGACCCTACTATCTAATCGACCCTATCCACACTACTACCTACAAACTATGCCACCATTAGCTTTGTTGGTTGGTTATGTTTGGGAAAAATTAGGTATTATCTTTAGTAAAAGCAACCTATCTGCTTTACTTGAGAGTAGTTTGGCTATTCTTTTGGTTGCCCTTTTCGGTGGCGTCCTGATGGCTCTACAAGTTGGGCCATATAGTACTAAAGAATACTATCTAAAGTTTTGGCAGTTAGCTACACAGCAAATTTCGGCCACTCAATATCGCAACTCATTTAATGGCTTAGATGCTGATAACTACAAAGCAGCGGCAATTATTAAGACCTCCAAACAACCCAAAACATTTATTTGGGGAACCGATCCGATGCTCTATGCCCTCTCCGGCAAGTCACCGGTAGGCAGGTTTACAGTAGCGTTTCATATTTTTGACCTTCATGCCGAGAATGAAACTTTACAAAACGTGATTAGTTATGCTCCAGAGTACATTGTGGTTTTAAAACAAGAGCGCCATTTCCCAGAGCTTGAAGCGTTTATTACCCAAGATTATTCACCGAATGTACAGTTTGAGCATTTTACACTGTGGAAACATAACTAAAAATCTGGGTATTAATTAAAGAGGCCTAAATGAGTCGTTTTTCTGCTGGTTGGCATAACTTTTCTGCGCTACTACGCGTCCGCCTACCACAATATCTAAAAACTCCGGTATTAGTTTGTTTTTTTCTGAGTAGTTTAATGGCCTTAATTGTCTTGGCTTCATATATGTCTATTCAGCCAGTCGTGCCCCTTTTTTACTCTTTACCCCAACCCAATGATTATCTTGTTCCCAAAATTTGGTTAGCGGTGTTTCCAATTTTGTCCTTCATAATTACACTCAGCCATTTGATCTGGCTGAAATCAATTCAAACATATGAAAAAGTAATTCAACAGTTATATATTTGGCTGACAGTCATCATACAACTTGTATTTTTATTAGCTTTAATCAGAATTATCTGGATCATCGTTTAGGCCTTAGGCCTCATTCGTTCATAAAATGATTTACTTTTTGTTAACTGCGCTAGCTGCATTCCTAATCACACCAGTGGTGATTCGGTGGTATCGCCACCAAGGTTGGGTGGAAGATCCGCAACAAATGAGACATGTCAAGACAACGCACGAAAGCCCGGTTCCGCGCGGTGGCGGGATTATTATTTTTGCGGCAGTGACAGTTCTAGCGTTAGCGCTTTTGCATGTTGATCGGTATTTAATCAGTATTTTACTGGGAGGATTTATTTTGACTTTGGTGGGTTGGTTGGATGATGTCTATGATCTGCATCCTTTTTGGCGGCTTGGAGCTGGATTGGTTGTGGCATTATTAGTGGTGGGATCTGGAATTGGAATTGCTTATACTACTAATCCCTTTGGCGCTGGGGTGTTGCACCTAGATCAACCACAACTGCACTTTGCTTTGTTTGGCGCTTCCCATTCGATTTGGATTTTGGCTGATGTTTTGGCAATATTCTTTATTATTTGGAACATGAACATCGTTAATTGGTCAAAAGGTGTTGACGGTCAAATGCCTGGCTTCGTTTCGATTGCCTTAATTTTTGTGGGTTTACTTTCGCAAAGATTTATTGATGATCCAACTCAATTTAATACTGCCAACTTAGCTTTCATCGTAGCTGGTGCTTTTGCTGGTTTTTTGATCTGGAATTTTTATCCGCAGAAAATCATGTCCGGCTATGGTGCTGGTTCTTTGGCAGGATACTTCTTAGCCGTGTTGTCGATTCTTTCTGGAGCCAAAATAGCCACTACTTTAATGGTATTGGGTATCCCCACTGCCGATGCTTTGTTTACTATTTCCCGCCGGTTATTAGCCGGCAAGTCACCATTTTGGGGTGATCGTGGCCACCTGCACCACAAGTTAATGGATGTTTTAGGCTGGGGACGCCGCCGAATTGCCTGTTTTTATTGGCTAACCACTTTGATTTTAGGTTTCCTAGCTCTCTATTTGAATACCTGGGGCAAACTGGTTACAATGGGGGCAGTGGTGGTGTTAGTTTTTGGGTTTTTGATTTGGGCAAAAATTCATGGGTTAAGAGTTGGCAACACTGGGTCCGCTGGTCAAGCCCGAGGGTGACAGCACTGAGGAAAAGAAATAAATATATGAGTGAAAAAGAGTTTGATACTACAACATGGCGCGCCAGTATTCCGGCATTGTTGTTGCAGTCGATGCGGCCACGGCAGTGGGTGAAAAACTTTGCTCTCTATGCGGCTTTAGTTTTTTCTGGTTTCTTTTTCTATGTTCCAGCTAATGAGCCACCGTATTTTATAACCGTCACCTTTGCTTTTGGGATTTTTTGTTTACTCACATCAGCTGTTTACTTAACTAATGATATTGTGGATGCTAAGGCCGATAGTACTCACCCCTTAAAAAAGAAAAGACCAATTGCCTCCGGCTCATTACCAATCCCAATCGCGATCTATGCGGTGATTTGTTTATTAGTCTCCGTACTGTTTCTCACACTATGGCTGACACCATTTTTCCGCCTAGTTTTAGTGGGATACTTGTTGTTACAAATTCTCTACACCATTAAAACCAAAGACATTCCCATTTTGGATGTATTCACCATTGCTACTGGTTTTCTGTTACGCATTTATGCTGGAGCAGTTGTTGTAAATCTACACATGAACGTGTGGTTTTTGTTGACTGTTGTTTCTGCTTCGCTGTTTTTAGCCGTAGCTAAGCGCCAAAGCGAACGCACTTTGTTGGAAGGCAAAGATATTGGCATAACGCGAAAATCGTTGAAAAGATATAGCCACCGTTTACTTGATCAATACACTGCTATGTTTGCTTCTGCAACTTGGTTGACATATGCCTTGTTTGCTTTTCAGGGCGGTTCAGTTTCGCCTGAAGGTAGTTTCTTACGCTTGTTCACAATCTTACCCAAAACACTACAGTCGCAAAAGTTATTAATGGCAACTATTCCGTTCGTGATTTTCGGCGTGATGCGTTACCTGCAGCTGGTCTATGAAGATAATGAAGGCGAATCACCTGAATATATTATTCTGCGTGATAAACCACTACAGATGACCGTGTTGCTGTTTGGCTTCGTGACGATGATGGTGATCTACGTTTTAAGCTAATGTTGAAGTTAAGTTTTAAGTTAAGCTGTGAAGCCTTATAATCTCCATATGTTTAAGACGGTTCAGCAACGATTTCTAATTTGTTTAATTGGGATTTTGTTGTTTGCATTTGTAACGCGCATATATAATTTGGCTCATCCAGCAGAATATATTTTTGATGAGGTTTATCATGCCGTGACAGCTAAGTTAATTCGCCGCAATGATCCGCGCGCCTTTGAATGGTGGAATCCACCAATTGAACCCAGCACAGCTGTTGATTGGCTGCATCCGCCTTTAGCAAAGTATACCCAAGCACTAGGAATGGAAGTTTTTGGCGAGAACAGTTTTGGCTGGAGAATCAGCTCGGTTTTGTTTGGTGTCTTAGTCATTGCTGCCACTGCTGGATTGGCACATGTGCTTTTTGCCGACCGCAAAGTAACTATGTTCTCTACCGCTCTGGCTAGTTTGGATGGTTTGCTCTTGGTGCAGTCACGCATTGCTATGAATGATATCCATGTGACATTTTTTATTTTGCTAACTTTAATTTGTTATTTGATTTATCGACAAAAGAATACTTTGTGGTGGTTATTTTTAGCTGGACTAAGCGCTGGTTTGGCTATGGGATCAAAGTGGTCGGGAGTTTATGTTTTGATAGCAGTTTGTTTGTGTGAGGCGGCAATTTGGCTAAAACAACTTTGGTTTGTTTTGCACAAAGATAAAAAGATAAAAGTTAAAGCAATCCTAATCGCCAAAAAAAAGAAAATTAGAGCTAGTCTAGTTGTCGCTAAAGCTGGGAAAACCACAAAGCCTACATCGCTAAAACAAAAATATGATCTGTCCAAAAGAAGTTTGCTGGCGCCAATCTTTGCCAACATTTTATTTCTGTTATTAATCCCAGCCACCGTTTATTTGCTTTCATACACAGACATGTTTTTGCAAGGCAAGACCTTATTCTGTGAAGGAAATCAAGTTGAACAAGGTAAGTGCTATTGTCGACAAGAATCTTCGTGGTGGGTTGATGGGCTGAAGGGCTTGAACATTAATAATCAATGGCTGTGGCAAATGGCAGTAGCAAATCCTGTACTTCAAAGTTTAATCCCCAATCCATTGGTTTGGGAAAGTCTGCTTGAAGCTAATCCAAATGAGTTGCCTAACTTTTGGGAGAACTTGGAAGCGCGCGGCGGCTGCAAACGTTTAGTCTCTCATTTTTCGGAACTTAACTTTCAAATTTGGTACTATCAGACACATTTAACAGCTACGCACCCATTTCAATCACGACCGTGGCAATGGTTTTGGGATTTACGACCGGTTTGGTTTTACACCAAAAATACTGCCACAACGGCTGAGAACATTTATACATTTGGCAATCCACTGATATTTTGGCTGGGCGATGCAGCCGTTTTGGTGTCAATCGGAGCAGTGGTTATTTGGGCTTGGAAGAAAAAATGGCCAACCGTTTTTGCAATGCTATTCTTATTACTCAGCTATTTTATCGTTTGGCTACCATGGCAGTTCTCACCACGAATCATGTTCTTTTACCACTACACACCGGCGGTGCCATTGCTGTGTATCATGCTGGGATATTGGTTAGTACAACTAAGCCGGAAAAAATTCATGTGGGGCAAAGATGAAATTTCTTTTAACTTAGCTGCTTACTTTTTACTGGCAGCAATATTTATTTGTTTTGTGATTTGGTATCCGGACTGGACAGGTATGCCAGTGCCAATGAACTTTGCCGAAAAGATTTACTTTGCGATTCCCAGCTGGAAATAAATCAATTCTTTAAGGTGTTTTATTGATTGATGAAGTAGTTATATAGTTAAATTTGTCCCCATCGAAAGGTATTCCTTGATCTCTGCAGAAAAATGCAAGTGCTTCAACTGAACTCGGAAAATTAGGAATTAATTCTAGATAGCGTGCTCGCAAATAGTCTTCAGCTATACTGGTTTTTGTATTTGGAACAATTTGTGCAAACGCAATATTTAACTCGGTGGATTCAAATCCTGCTTGGAAATCACTTTGTGGAGAATAGGGTAGCATTTTTTCCGTTAGGGGCATTTGATTATAGAAACGACTCAGAGTTAAGATTTTTGTTTCCCCAGGCAACACGCTCTTAGAAGGATTTTCGTTTTCTGTTCCGGCTATTACGCCAGCTAAATCACCAGTAGTTATCAAAGCAACCGTTTTGCCACAACCTTGTTTAATAATTGCATTTTCGACAAAAATTTGTTGCCCAGTACGATCTAAAACAGGAATGATGCATTTCTTATCTTTTTGAAATACACCCAAAGCTACATTTTGTATGTAAATAATTGGATATTCAAATGCAATTGGCAATGGTTGTTTATCTATTGAATACTTTTGTCTAAATTGATTGCGAAGTTCGGCCAAGATAAATGCTCCAATTATGTTAATAGGTGTGTTTAAACAAAATCGTTGTGTTCCATCTGGGCCAAAGTCAATGTTTACAACATCTCTATAGTTGGCACATACATATCGTAAAAGATCTGACGGCGGTTTAAGTATTTTGGGCGAAGGCCTGTAGTCAATCTCTGCTTGAGATAACTTGATTTTGGTTGTCCGATGTTCTTCTACCTCTTTTGGCTTAAATAATGACATAGAAATATCTTACAGCGAGTTGATATATAGTCTATTAGTATTATATGTCAAAGTTTATTTACGAAAGAAATGAGCTAGTTATTAATTGTTTAAATTAATTCTAATATTGTAGAAAAGGTACTTAATCTAAGAACTTTAGCTCACGAATCTCTACCATCACCTCTTTGATTAGTTCCTGCAGTGCCGCTACGTCTTCATCCAACAGGGCAAAACTTCTGCGGGTAAACTTGCCTTCGCGGTCTGGTTCGACAAAATCAAAAATACCTTCTGTTACTATGCCGGCAAATGATTTATCTAATTGTGTTAATATTTTGTAAAACAATAACTGGCGTTTGTATGGTCCGCGAATACTCTCTGGCAAAGCTAATTCACGCTCGGAAAATTCACTGGTGGCGGTTTTGCCTTCGATTTCATTTGCAGTTTGGGCATGACCGGTTTTGTAATCAACTACTTTGAGTGTTTTGTGTGCTTGATCCAACCAGTCAATCCGATCAATTCTGCCCACCAAAGTAAAATCACCTAACTTAGTAGTACCCCAACCGTAGCCAAAAAAGCGCTCCACTGTCACTGGTGCAACTTCTTCACTACCATACTCTTTTAGGTATTTTGCGAGCACTTGTTGGCCGTACTGTAAACGTAGCGGATACTCTTCGGTGGTTAGCACTTCTTGTTTGAGGGCTTGCTCATATTTTTCCAAAACAAATTTGTTGTCTGGCTTGCGGCCGTGTTTTAAAATTTGGTCGTAGTACTGCTCCAAAGCATAGTGAACCGCCGTGCCAAATGCAAAGTACGCCGGAGTAGCTTGAGGTACTTTGAGGATACTTCTTTCCAGAAAATCTTGTGGCGAACGCAAGTAAGAATTTAGAGCTGTGGCAGACAACTTAAAATCAACCACCACATTTTTCAGCCACGCTTTCTCATTTTCGCTAGTGTTTGTTTTGGGCGCGAGTGTGACTAATCTACCTAAGTGAGTTACGGCCTCTTTTTGACTGTTGGGATTAACAATATACTCTTTGTGGTTTTCAGAAATTTCACTAATAAACATGCTGCCCATAGTTAACTTGGGTTGATTACCATTCACTAAACTTTCAGGATAGGAAATCGTGAATTGTTTTTTTGCCCGCGTTAAAGCCACATAAAATAAACGGCGGTCATCTTCATTAGCATCTTGTTTTTGTGGTTGATACTTTAGGATGCCTTCTGGCAGCGGCAGCAAGTTTAACTGGCGGGCATTACCCCACTTGCCATCAATACATTGAATCAAAAAAACATACTCCCACTCTCTACCCTTGGCCTTATGCACTGTGGAGAGAGTGACTGAATCACCAGTTAGCTCAACTTCTTCCACCGATATCTTCACCCCATGCGCGCGCATCGTGGTAATAATTTCCAAAAAGCGCTCCAAGTTTAGAGTGTGGTCAGCAATAGCGGCATGTTTAGCTTCGCGAAATAAAGCGTTGATTTGGTAGAGCAAACTAAGTTTATTTGGTTGAACTAAAATCCAATTCAAATAGCCGGACTCGTTCATCACCATTTGCAGCCACTCCGGAAAAGTCATCTCCGCGTCTTGCTGCCCCCAACTGGCTAACTTGTCCATAAAGTCTTTAAAAATAGCAAACTCAATGGCGGTAATATCTTCACAAAATGGCTGTTTAACTAAATCAGCAAAACCTTTACTAATGCGGTCATAAATTGACATCTTACTTTTGCCGGCTGCGCGAGCAATTTTCATGTTTAAGTAGTGGCTTAAATTAACCCACTGGTAGTTCATGACTTCAAACAATTCATGACCCTCAGCAGAACTGCGAATATCGGCAATGACTTGGCACAGAGTTAAAAATTGGAGAATTTCTTCACTCTGCAGAATGTCGTGTCCGCTATCTACCAAGTAGGGAATCGACCATTTTTCCAGTGCTGTCTGTAACTCTAATGAATCAGCATTGTTACGATAAAGAACAGCAATTTCGTTTGCCGGAACACCGTTGGCAATTAGCTCCCGAATCGATTCAGCAATGTAAATTACTTCTAGCGGGGAGGAAGGCGCTGCGTAAATGGAAATTTGTTTGCCATCTGCTTTAGTACTTTGCAGCGGCTTTGTTAAACCCACAGTTATCTGCTCACGAATAAATGTGCTGGCTTCTGGTTGTTTTCCGATTTGCTCCGGCAAAAGATTTTGATTGTGGCTAATCACTTCTGCAGCGGTGTCGTAAATAACCTGCGGGCAACGATAACCAGTTGTCAAAGAAATTAGCGTGGCAGTGGGATATCGATTCACAAAAGTGAGCGTGTTTTCTAAAGATGCACCCTGGAAACGATAGATGGACTGGTGTGGATCACCTACTACAAAAATATTGGCTTGCTCGCCCCAGAATGAGGCCAATAAATCAACCACTTTATTTTGCGCCGCATTGGTGTCCTGGTACTCGTCAACTAAAAAGTAGTTAATTTTTTCTTGATACTCTAACAAAAGCGTTTCTTCTTTGGTAAAGGCATCAGCCACAAAACTGATCATGTCGTCGTAGTCGTAGCGTTGTTTGGCGCGCAGTTGTTCTTGGTACTTAATGTAGATCTGCGCCAGCTCTTGCTGTTTGGCCACATTCTTTTGCCTAATTAAGAGAGCAGTTTTTTTGAGTTCTGCTTTTTCGGTTGCAAAAACTGCTGCATCTTCATCAACCAATTTTTTAAACTCAGTTTCACTGACTCCCTCACGTTTTAAATCAGAGATTGCCTTAATAATGGGTTTAATAAAATGAAAGGGCGAGTTAATTGTTTTCAGAAAAGTGAGTGAGGTAGTTTTAAGCAAATTTTCCAAAATTTCATAACGCTCTAAATCGGTTAAAACTTCGCTGTCTTGTTTGACCGGGAAGTACTCTGGCTGAGAACGAATCACTTCATCACAAAAGGCATGGAAAGTTTGGATGTGAACAGAGTAGGCCGTGGAACCGATTAGCTGCAGCAAACGCTCGCGCATATTTTTGGCAGCTGATTCGGTAAAAGTTAAAGCCAAAATAGAATGTGGATTAGCGTCTGTTTTGAGCAAAATGTTGGCAATCCGCATGGCCAAAACTTGCGTCTTGCCAGTGCCTGGGCCAGCAATAACCATGACCGGACCTTCAATGGTGTTAACAGCTAGCTTTTGCTGTTCATTTAGCTGTTGATACGCTTGTTGGAAAGGAGTAGTCTTTTTTGAGTAAGTAGATATCACATCCCTACTTTAACATAAAATAAATGGTTTGCTATGCTTCCGTGACAAATCTAGCATGAGCAGAAAATGGATATGTCTAAATTAGAAAAAATGGCAAAACGAGGCGGTGCGGAGCCGCTGACTGGAGGAATCAGCGGTATTATTGAAAACTTTAAAATAAAAGACTTATTAGATTCCATGCAGAATCCGAAAAATAAAGAAGATGTAGAAGCCAGGATTTCGAAGTGGGCAGATGGAGTCGCTGAAGAAGCCCAAGAAAGTACTTTGAATCGGTGGCATGCAGCAATTCAAAGCCAGAGCAAAGGTCGTAAAGAGCTAGCTTTAAGACTGCAAATAGCACTGAGCAAAAGTTGGGGAATTAAGCAAAGACAACTCGCTAAGAGTATTCCAGAATTATTGGTCTCACTCCAACTGAAACTGGCTGCCCTTAAAATCTTTATACCCTTTCTCAAAATTTACCTCCCAAGCGTTGCCTTCAGGCATCGGAATTTTGCCAAAACCATTAGGTACATCAATCACAAAACGAGCGGTGGCAGCAACTCCAGATAATCGTGGCCGCAACTGTCCCCAAATTTCAATTGCTTCTTTGATTGGCACTGTAAAATGTTTTGCCCAACAGACATCATCATTTTGGTAAACATAATATGGCCGAATTCCCTCTTTAGCTAAAGTGATAAATAGCTTGTAAAGAGTTTCCACGCTATTATTCACGCCCTTTAGCAAAACAGTTTGCGACATGACAGTAGCCAAAGATTCGCGGCGGAAACGCTCCAGCACTGCCAAAGTTTGCGGTGTTAATTCTGCCGGATGATTGATGTGCACCATTAAATATGGATTTCGCAGCCGCGCTAGTTGTTGGTAGTGCCAGTCCTTCAAACCAATGGGGTTGTGAATGGGGAAACGCGAACCGATGCGGACGATATCTAACTTGCCTTCGGTTTGACGGCGCGATAATCGATCAATTATTTTGGTTAAGTATTTTTGCGGCGTAGTTAGCGGATCACCGCCAGACAAAATTATTTCGTTTATTTCGCTATGTTCATCTAAATACTTTTCCACTATGTCCATGTCTTCATCGGTTAAATAGGCCTTGTTAGCCAGTGTGGCATGAGAGCCAGAACTTAACTGCGCCGAACCCATATACCCCACCTCGCGGCCGCGAGTGCAGAAGCGGCAGTAGCTGGCACAGAAACGGGTGACAGTCCACAAAGCCCGACCATAGAATTGAATTTCACCATTGGCGCTGCGTTGACCATGGTATTTGTACACTAATCCGGGAGCGACTTCGTTGTGATCTTCGCTGAGAGGATCCATGGTGCCGTTATTATAGTGTTCACGCTCTAGCTCAGGGCGCGCCATGAACTGCAAACCGATTGGGCCGTTTGGACCACCAGTTTGGGCAATCAATTTTTGCAAATAACCGGAAAAGATTTCGGGCAGACCACCGTGGGGCAAACTAACCGAATTGCCTCTTGGTAATAGCGATATATTGGCAGTATCTTCTGGCATATGTGGGTTCACTTTGCAGCATACTTAAACCTGCTGTAAGGCAGATTTTGGGGGCAGCTTGCTTTGGGAAGATGGCTTCCATATTAATTAACATGTTGATAATGATACAAAGTTTGGGGTAAAGAAAAAGGGGAGATTTTATTTGACTGAAGTGACAACTATTTACGTTTTTTGCAATATCCATATCAGCCGCGGCACTGCTACTAAATTGCCATCATCATCCATCTTTTGATACCAATCTTTAGGAAGTTCTAATGACTGAGGCTGCCAAGTGGACTCTTGTACCAATACCAATCCAGGGTGAACGTCCATTTTCAGTTCAGTTGCTTGAGTTTTAAAGAATGGAGGTCCAATTTTTATTTGAAATTTTTGTTGTTGATTAATTTCTTGCACCATATTAACCACCTGAATATACTGATCCACGCTATTAAACATACGTTGTGTACGTATTCTAGAAAAAGCTTGCTGTTGGTAAACATTATTTTTCACCTCACTAAAAGCAATCACACAATAACCGCCATGCTTAAGCACACGATAAATTTCTGCAAAGAAAAGTTTGCGATCTAAAATGTGTGCTAACGCATCTTTGCAATGCGCAAGATCAACGGATAGATCCACTATCGGCAATTTCTCTGCCGATGCTATTAATGCGTGAAGTCGTTGATCTGCGGTAAGAGCCACATTCATTGCATCCGGATTCAGATCACTGGTGAAAATTTTTGCTTGAGGGAAAATACTTGCCAAAGCAGAGCTTGTTTCACCTCTTCCAGCAGCGAGATCTAGAATAGTGGAAAAATGAGATGAGGGTAATTGTGTTAATGGTTGTAGCACCTCTTGAACATAACTTTGAAGAAACTGAATATTTGCCAACTCAGGGCGGCTCATATAATTATACATTCTACTAAACTCATCAGAAGGTAAAGTTGAGGGCATAGAAATTATATTATATTGGTTTTTGTCGGCCAACCGCACTTACTTTCGAACGACTTTTACCCTGGTTGGCAAATTTGATGGAAGTTTACCAGCGGCCAGCCCTACAATTTTAATTTGAGGAAATGTCCAAAGACTTAATTCCTAGTGCTTTCATAATCTTGCTAAGTTTCTCAAATGAGGGATTTTCTTCACCACGCTCAATGCGTGCATAGTAATTTGTGTTCACTCCGGCAGCACTAGCCACTATTATCTGAGTTAATTTGGTTTTTTTTCTAGCTTGTTTGAGTTTGTTACCGAGTTCTTTTCTAGCTTTATCAATTGGTTTGTTGCCCATATGCGGGTAGTATAGCGCATTTGAGGGGAAAATCGGAATAACTGAAAAATATCATCACAATGTGATACAGACTACAATAGCTACCGAGGCAGTCACTTTACTTGCCCAGCAAACCTTTGAAGAAGCCAACAACACGCTGCAGAAGAGATGGTACAGGTGGTTGCGCAAGTGGTTTCTGTGCTTGGGAAGGTGCCGCAATGGTATTTTGGCCAGACGGTGGTGAATTCACTGTTGTGGTGGGTGCAGACGTATTCGGTGTAGTAATCTGTACTTGTTGAATCGATGATGGCT
>Ga0182021_10002643_pt1 | contig 20959 bp, 20 predicted proteins | sample 612E3MmetaG_FD_120493 | JGI IMG/M metagenome (GOLD analysis project Ga0182021, IMG submission 120493) | Permafrost microbial communities from Stordalen Mire, Sweden - 612E3M metaG (Illumina Assembly) | ecosystem: Environmental > Terrestrial > Soil > Wetlands > Permafrost | place: Sweden... | reverse complement strand
CTTTATTCTTAAGACATGTTATGGCCATAGCCCCAGTGTTTTAATGGCGTTCGCGACCCTTCCGACACCAAGCATCAATGCGCCTGTGCGCATGTCGCTCTTTTCCTTCTCTGAAATGCCGACTACATCGTTGAATGCTTTAGTCATTTTTTCTTCCAGTTTTCTATTGACTTTTTCAAGCGGCCATTGTTCGCGGGTTAGATTTTGTACCCATTCAAAGTAGCTAACTGTGACTCCGCCGCTATTAGCTAGGATGTCTGGGATGAGGCAGATTTCTTTTTCATATAAAACCTTGTCAGCGTCTGGCGTTGTGGGGCCATTTGCTGCTTCAGCAACCATTTTTGCTTTGATTTTATCAGCGTTTTTACATGTAATTTGGTTTTCAAGAGCTGCTGGAATTAGCACGTCGCAGGGCAATTCAAGCAGTTCCTCGTTAGTTATGTTTTTGCAGCCCTTGTAGTTTTGGACGGAGCTGGTTTTTTCTTTATGTGCCAAAACGTCAGGTAGGTTTAATCCGTCTTGACAGTAGATTCCTCCTGTAGAATCACTGACAGCTATGACTATGGCGCCTACTTCTTGAGCTGCAATTGCAGCGTTGTAGCCAACGTTGCCAAAGCCCTGAATGACGATTGCCGAGTTTTTGAGTTTTAACCCGCTGTTTTCAGCTGCTTGTTTTACGCAGTGAATTACTCCTCTTCCTGTGGCTTCTGTTCTGCCCCATGAACCTCCGATTTCAACTGGTTTGCCTGTGGCGCTTTCAGGTATGCTGTAGCCTTTCAGTTGGCTGTAGGTGTCCATGATCCAAGCCATAGTCTGGGAGTCCGTGTACATGTCCGGAGCGGGAATATCGCGGTGCGGTCCCAAATACTCAAAAATTAAGCTAACATACCTTCGGGTTAATCGTTCAAGTTCATGTTTGCTCATTTTTTTGGAATCAACGCATACGCCGCCTTTTGATCCGCCAAACGGAATGTCTGCAATGGCGCATTTCCAAGTCATCAGCATCGCCAAAGCCGTAACGTCGTCAAGGGTAACGTTTGGGCTGAAGCGAATTCCACCTTTGAATGGTCCACGAGCATCCCAATGTTGGATTCTTACGCCATTGAATACGCCCACAGATCCATTGTCCATGCGAATGTCAATGCTTACGCTGATGGAGCGTTTTGGCAAACTCAACATTTTATGCATACCAGAATCCAACTCTAACTTTTTACAAGCAAGCTTTAGTTGGGAAAGTGCAACAGTTAACGGAGTATGATCTTCCGACATAACAAAAACCTTCTACAATAAAGTTAATTTAAAATGGCTAGATAAGATTTGCCTTTGTTGTTTTTTGTGTGTTTGGTTGATGCTTTCGTATACCGATTTTTTGGTAACAGTAGGGGTTGAAAGACATGTTTTGTGCCGTGTTTTTGATTTAGGCTGTGATTTAAGTTTAAATTTCTCGTTGGAGAAGCTAATAAGATTATATAAACGGAAAAAAAGCAAAAATCCACATAATAGTGCTTATCAGTATGTTTAAATTATGAAATTTCTGCTTATTCCTTGTCTTTGAAGATTTCTAGGAAGCCTTTCATTTTCCAGTAAGTATCTAAGACTTCTAATCCGAGGGGTGTGACAAAATAGAAGTTTTGCTCATCGGTTTTGAATTTTCTGGTTAGGCCATAGTTACTTAGAGCTTCTATGATGGTTCTTAGGCGGTCGACTGGGACGCCGACGCCGTAGGAGATGCGGGTGATTTTTCCTCCCTCGGGGTAGCGTATGAGTACCTCTGAGACTTGGACGTACAGGTCAGCTTGGAAGTTTGAAACCTTTCGGATTCAAAACTACAACCATGCATAAGTTCCTCTTTAGTACCTGTTCATTTTAATTAAGAAGTCAACCTCTTCAGGCGTAAGATCAAGCCACGAAATTAACGCGCTTGATTTTTGTTTTTGTATCATCATTTTGACGAATGGGATAAAGGCGTGTTTTGCTTTTGAATGGGAAACATGGCATTGTGCTCCAATTTTTCTGCAGATCCCGTCAAGCATGGTTCTTTTGCCTTTGGCCCAAAACAAAGTAATAATTCTGATGGGTGGCGAAATGAGTTCAAAGGGCTTGTACGATTCGGGGTTAACTGCGGCTGCTTCGGATAATTCATTGAAAAAATATTTTAAGAGATGCCAGTTCTCCGTTCCAATTCTTCCTCGGAAGAGGTCAGCTCTGGAAACATAGTCGTAAGCTACGGCAAGTTCGTCTGCGTTGGTGTATCGTCTGGGCAGGTTATCGGCTACTGACATTATGAACTCGTCGTAGTCAACGCTTGCGCGGAAAAGTAAGGATGACACTTCCTCAATTGATTTTGCTGAGAAATAGCCTCTGAGTGCTTCGTCGTTGCTGATGTCTTTGTTTCTTGAAGCAAGTGTCATGGTGTCTTGCAGGGTCAAAACATGGTTTTCTTCGCTGAGGCTTTGGAGGTCATTTATGGCTGAACGCACATCGCCTTTGCTAATTTGGGCAATATGCTCAAGCGCTTCAAAATCAGCTTTAACGTGCTCAAGCAAACAAATCTTCTGCAGCAAAGAAATGATGAGTGGCAGCCTAATTTGGTGAAAACGAATCAACAGACAAACTTTTTTGAGTGGTCTTAATTTATCTATGTCAGGGTCATTTGCGGCCATTACAACAGGGACTCTTGATTTTTCAACTATGTCTATTATAGCGCTTACTCCCCCGCGGTCCTCGTTACCTGCGATGCCGTCAACCTCATCTAGAAAAAGGATGTTGCCTTTGCTTTCAGCAGTGAAAGTATCAAGCGCCAGATAGGATGTGGCAGGCTTAGCAATCGCGTTAACAGCTTTTTCTGACCTTGTATCGCTGGCGTTCATTTCAATAATTGTGAAATCAGATTCTTTTGCGGCAGCATTAACCAAAGCGGTCTTGCCTACCCCTGGTGGACCATATAGTAAAACGGCTTTTTTATTTTTTCGTTTGCCTTTTAGCCACTCGATGAAGGTAGCTTTAGCTTCTTCGTTGCCAACTATGTCTTCTATCTTTTTTGGGCGGTACTTTTCCACCCATAGAAGATCATTTCTCAATAAGTTTCCCCTAGAACTTTACCGAATTTTCCAAATTGCGCAAGTAACGCACTTAGTTGAATGTCGCTGTTTGCGCCTTGGGTTAACCGGTAGTCATATTCGCCGATGACGTTTGATAGGTCGGCTTTTTGTTCAGGGGTTAAATCAGACATTTTGAAGATTTCTCGTTGCACCTGACGAATTATTTCGTTGCCAGAAAAACCAAAAGACCCCATAATTTCATACATTGTCTTTCTTGCTTCCATAAAGTCGCCGAATAATGCTTTCCTAATCATTTTTTGAACTTGCATTGGGCTCGCTTCGCCTATGACCAAAGAAACTGTTTTCTGATCTATTTCTCCTCCTTCTTTGTAGGCGGCAGCAGTCTGCAACGCATTTATAGCGTGCCTAAGATCGCCTTCAGAGAAATCCACTATCCTTTCTGCCGCTTCAGAAGCAAGGTTAACATTTTCTTTCTTTGCAATGAAGCACAATTGATCCTTCATAGCTACCTTATCAAGTCTTGAAAACCTGAAAATGGCACAACGGCTTTGAATTGGTTCAATGATTTTGCTTGATTGATTACATATCAGGATGAACCTGGATGTGCGGGAGCTAGTTTCCATAATTCTTCTCAGTGCTGTCTGGGCAGGACCCGTCATCTGGTCGCATTCATCTAGAATAATTAATGCAAATGGAATATCTCCAAAACCCGCGCGGCTATACCTTGAGAAATCTTTAACCCGTTCACGCACTGTGTCGATGCCTCTTTCATCAGATGCGTTAAGTTCAAGTGTGAAATTTTTCCAGTTTGGACCAAAAAGCTCGTGAGCAATACATAGTGCCAACGTAGTTTTTCCTGTGCCTGGTATTCCTGCGAACATGAGATGCGGCATCGTTTTTGGGTTTCTCATAAAAGCTTTGAGGCTTTCAACGATATCGTGTAAATCTACGACTTCGTTTAGGTTTTTTGGGCGGTACTTCTCAACCCACATAAGAGCTTCTTCATTAACTACCATAAGATAACTTCCACAACAAATTATACAATAAAATGGTTTAATTTAATAATTTAACTCTTCCCTAACAATTTCATTTAGAGACGGTGAACAGTGAATTCTTGGTTAGAGCTAGCTGATTTTGCTGCCCTCAACAATGTCTTTCTCTGGAATCAGCACCGTAATGTTTCCTTCACTGTCTTCTGCGGCTAAAACCATACATTGCGATTCTACCCCAGCCAACATGCGCCTCTGAAGATTCAGCAGAAAAACACATTTTTTACCCACTAACGCCTCAGGCTGATAATACTTAAGTAAACCTGCGACTGCCTGCCTTTTATCGGAACCAAATTCAACCATTATCTTGATTAGTTTTTTTGAGTTTGGAATTGGAGTTGCCTCAATTATTTTTCCTATTCGTAAGTCAAGTTTTTGGAATTCGTCGTAGGATATTTCTTCAGCCAAACAATTCACGCTCTAACGTTATTTTTTTAGTTTTCCTTGATATTTACTTTGCCTTCGCTTGCAAACCTGTCTTTCTTTGGTGGCTAACTTGTGTGCTTGCAGAGCGGTTCGGGAATTCGGCTCTTGGCGCAGTGCTTGACAATTTTAATTGATGTTGCAAGGGATATCATGTGACCAATGCTAACGTAAATTGGTTTAGCGTCTTTTTGTGTGGTCACCGTGGCGCCGACGACTTCGCCTTTATCGACCAGCAAGGTCTCCCCATCCTTTTCCAATGGTGTCCCAATCAACCTGCTTTTTGCGGCGCCAACAGTCGGTTTACTTAGAATAAGCCCAAGGTGGCTAGCGAAACCGCATCTATAGGGATGTGCAAGCCCTTGTGCATCTACAAGGAATACATCTGGGTGAATTTTCAGTTTTTTGATCGCTGCCATTGCTGGCGGAATCTCCCTAAAAGATAGCAAGGTCGGAATGTACGGAATTTTTACTATGCAGGTTGCCACTTGATTCTCCAAAAGCTCCAACGAATCATAATCCAAAACCACCACGGCACCAAAGCCAACCTCATCAATGTACGAAACGTCAACGCCCGCAACAGTTCTAATTTTCGGGGGTAACTTATCCTCTAAAATGACTTTTTTTGATAATAAAGCTGTGTTTGATGCGCTTTTTTTACTGAAAATTTTTCCATTAATTTGCTGTGTTTTTTCAAACGTTAGCCTTTTTTGGTTTGCCTCTACTCTTGCGCTTTGTTATATCAAACTTCTTTAAGAGATCTTCAAGGGATTTTCTTCGAACTTCAAGTGTTATGTCGCCGCGTGTGGCTTCAATTGTTCTTCTCGCGCTATCTGATTTATGCCTAAGCCCGGGCACAAGCATGTAAGCTTCATCAAGCGCCAACAGCTGAATAAATATTTGATCCATTATTTCTAGGCATTCTTCTCCCTTTTTGACTTCGCCTTCACGCAAATTATCAAGCGCTAACCGCCTGTATTCACCTATAACATCAGCTAAGCCAAGAGCATAATCAACTGAAGGTACGTTAATCTCAGATGGAGTAACAAAACGTGATTCTTGAATTAATGTCAAAAATATGCGGGCTTCGGAGTATTCTTGAAGTGCCGCGCTAAGCATGCCGCCGTAAATAATCTCAGGATACTGCGCCGCTAAAGCTTGGAGACTAGAAATTTTCTCTTTTGCGTTGGCAATGAATTTCTGTGCTTCGCCATATTTTTTTTGGTGAATTAGCAGTATGGCTTGTTTTGAAAGGCTTGTTGCTTTTCGCGTGCTTTCATGTGTTTCTTCGCGAATCTGGTTTTTCTGCATTAAATCGTTTTTTACTTCTCGAAGAACACTTTCAAGTGAGGACAAAATTCCACCACCAATTAAAGTTGCATTGGTGTTTATTTTAATTTCCTAAAATTTTGAGGTTGTTTTAAGCGTTTGTCCATTTTTCAACCATGAGTTTGCTATCTCCCAAAGCAAACGCTTACTTTGACAGATATTGCGTCTGAGCCTTTGAATGGAAACATGCTGTCTTCTGCTAAATCTTTAGGCAGATAGACAAGGTATTTGCCGTCTTTTCTTCGAAATAATCGTCCTTTTCCTTCACTTACCATAGTTAGCAACCGCTTGGCAGATAATAATGCATAAGGCAAAAAGTAAGTATTTAAATTTATCCAACATTAAACGCAGCTAATTGTTTCCAAGTTGAATCGGCTTTTCTATCCTACTCAATAAAACCACTCTGCTTTCTGGTGCTTCATTAACGATTTTGTATCCTGTTTTCTCGGCTAATTCTTCGGCAAAGCTCCTAACTTCGCTGTGAATAGGCATGCTCTCAAAACTCAAGCGTAAATGAGAGAAGCCAATATGCATGTAGGCTTTTGCCTCGATGTAGGTGGGGTTAGCTTTCTCGACAAGTTTGGCATATTCATCGACGTTGGTCATGTTTTGCTCTTTAACCAATGTCATGCGAAGCACTGTTGGGCAATTGAAACTCTGCAACAAGGTTAGTGATTCGTTTAGTTTTGTCCAAGCTTCCGGGAACTCGGGGCGGCAAACCTTCTTGTACACTTGCTCATTGGGGGCGCAAAGTGAAATATAAAGTTGGCTTGGTTCTTGAGTTAGTTTAGATAGCTTAGCGGGTAACGTTCCATTCGATACCAGAAAAGTTGTTAAGCCTTTTTTATGAAAAGTTTTAATCAACTCTCCAAGAGGTTCGTAAAGTGTTGGTTCACCTGTTAGGCTTATGGCAACTTGCTTCGGTATTAGCGCTTCTTGGAATTTGCGCCAGTTAGTTTTTGGGTTTCCTTTGTACCCAGTTAAAATTCTTTCCTGTGCCTTGAAGCATCCTTCAACGATTTCTTCAGGTGAATCTATTTTGGGAATTTTCATTTCGTCCCAAGTAACCTGCAAATCTCCACTTTGGGCTCTCCAACAAAATAGGCATTGCTGCGTGCAATAGTAAAGTGAGGGTGACATTTGGATGCATCTGTGGGATTTTATGCCGTAAAACTTTTGTTTGTAACATACTCTATCGTTAACTATTGACTCGTAGAGCCACTTGCATCTTTTAACCGCTGAATGGTTACCCACAAAATGGTATTTTTGCTTCTTTAAAGCCCCTGAAAGCATAGCTTCAGTATTTTTTTCCAATTTTTACGCCTGAATTGAGTTTACTCATAGGAACATCCGTCTTTAAAAAATCCATTGGCTAAACTGTATTTTTTATGTTTAAGTTAGTCTTTTTTTAAGCAAATAAAAGGTAAAGTTTAAACAGTCCTTGTTAACTCAGACTCAATGTAGACGTAGATCGCCAGTCTATTAGGAGAGCAGACTTGTTTGAACCCGAAAATTTTAGTAATTACTTTATTGTTGCTTGTGTCTTTGGCTTTAGCGTTTGGGTCTCTCCCATTGATTTCTGGGCAAAGTCAAACATCCACTGTAAACATTACGCAGGTTTCTCCCAGTTCATTAAGTGGACCTGCAGATCAAGCCGTAAATCTTCAAGGAACCATTTCCTCCTATACCAATAGCTACCAGATAATTCTTGGACAAACTGTTGTTGCCATAGGCACTTCCAATGGTTACTCTGTTAACGCAAACTTTTTTGTGCCCGAAATTCCAGGTGGTAGCTATGATCTAGTACTCAGAGATGTTACAACGGGTGTAAATTCAACTGACCAATTTCAAGTTACAACAGCCTACTACATAACTGCAATTCCCGCCCAAATCCAAGAAGGAGGCTCTGTGCAGTTTAATGTCACTGTCACTGGAGGTCAACCGATCATTGCCTATAACGCTAATGTTTCTATTGCACTTCCAAGCCCACTTAACACAGAATACTCAAAAACAATTTCTATGGGAACCTCCAGCCAAAATGGAACTGCAAATGCTCAAGTTGCTTTTCCAGACAGCAGTTTTCAACCGATCGGTTCACTAACCGACTACGCTGGCTTATACACAGTCTACGTTAACCAGTCCAGTTCTTTAGCGCAAAGCCAGTTTTCAGTGGGCTTCCTTGATTCAACCACGTATCATAGAGGTCAAACGGTAACGGTGCGAGCCTCAGGTTACCAACCAAATCAACCGGTAAATTTGGTTATCAACAACATTGCAACCGGATCATCCCTTGATTCTGCGTCATTAACGGCTTCAGGTAATGGCACTGTCAATGCAGCATGGGTAGTTTCCTCCAATGCTTCAATCGGAGATTACACCGTACAAATAACTGCCCCAACTTCACAAAAATTGATACAAGATTCCCAGACCTTCTCGATTACGGGATACTCTGTTCAAGTTAAAACGGTCAATCTTGCCGGCGAAGTTGTTTCTGGCATAAAAGTTCAAGCCTTAGACGAAGAACCTAATTTACTTTACAATAGTACAACAGCGGTCAATGGAATAGCCAACTTGAATCTTGAGGCTGGTTCTGCATCTTTGACTGCTTTTTGGAGCGGCGTCAATGTGGGGCAAAGTAACATAACCGTTACGGGTGCAAGCAGTTTCACATTGCAGTGCGCATTAACTGACCTTAAAATATTGGTCCAAAACGAGAATGGCGTTCCAATGCCCTATGTCAATTTGGGTATTACTTATCAATATCAACCTTTAAACGGGGTTGTTCAAACAGGAAGTGCTTCAGGACAAACAGGTCTTTCAGGAACCTATACTTTGAATTCTACCCTAACTGGAATAAGCTACAGCATAGCTGCGTCATTGTACAATCAAGTTTTTAACGCCGCAAAAGAAACTTTCAGTAATTTATCATCAACGTCAATTTCTCAAGTAGTAATAACATGTCCTAACGAGGCATTGACGATTAATGTAGTTGGGTATAATCAAACTGGGGTCCCTGATGCACGCGTGGAACTTGTTGAATTAACAACTGGGTTATTCTATACTCAGACAACTAATAGTTCTGCCTCAGTGACTAGCCAAGTTACTTTTGGAATGTACAGAGTGCGTGTGTACAAAGACAACATTCTGCTTAACGAAACTAGCATCCAAGTCTTTGGGGAAAGCAATGAACAACTGCGTTGCACTTTATATGGCATTCAAGTATCCATTTCAGTTGTTGACTTGTTAGGCAACCCGATTGAAGGTGCTAACGTAACTTTAACTGGACCTTCAACAGAGCGACTATCAACTATTACTCAAGGCAATGGTAAAGCAATATTTACAAATGTTATCGGCGGCGATATGCAAATTGTCACCTTTGCAAAAGAAGCGCCCAATGATTACCAATCAATAGCGCTAACTGTTAATCAGCCAACTAATGTTCAAATAAAACTTGATAAATACATTGCCATCGGACCGCTTCTAGTAGGGGTAAGTACATTTGTTGCTATTGTGATAATAATATTAGCCATAATTTTAATGGCTTTTGTAGAAATTTATCGGCGAAAAAGGAATAAAAACTCTAAAAGGTAAATATGCATTTTCGCCTTTAATACGAAAAAGTTTATATGCCTTCCAATAACAATTAAGGAAAAGATAAGGACAATATCAAAAAATAGTATTTTGATTTGATAGTTGAGGTGTACTTTGTGGCTCAATCAAAAGCTTGTTCACCAACATGCAGCGCTTTTAAATGCGGCAAAAATTCTGCTTTTTACATGCGAGGCTCTATTCAATGTAGAGAGACCGACGAGTTATGCAATATTGGAAATTGTACTTATTCGATGTGCACGAAAAGACGACTATTACCAGGTGCCGTCTGCGGCGAAACCGTCAAACGTGTGACTGTTGAAAAAGACGTTGATGATGATTTCTTAGGCGACTCAATAAGACTTAAAGGAAAAGCTCTGCGCAAACTCGGTGACAAAGAAATCTATTAAGCTAAGACAAACTAAAAACTGAGTTAGCTCGTACTAAAATACGAGTTTCCTATCTATTTTGATTGAACTCGTTTAACAACTGGCGGCTTAACTTTCTTGAGAATCCTGTAACCACAAATGATGCATTTTGTTTCTCCGCCACGTAGCTCTAATTCTTCAGAAGGCACTCTTGCCCCGCATCTCATACAGTCGTAAACAATTCCTGACTTTTCCAATAGAAAGCCTCTTCCTACAAAGAAAAGCATTTTACTTTTAAACATTTCCAATAAGATGCCATTAATGAGGATGTGTACTTGAGAAAAAGACTGCGACAAAAACTCTCGACCAATCTGAATTCACAAGAGTTAGCACAAATTTACAACTCCTTTGATATTATAGGCGACATAGCGATCATCAAAATGGCAAACGACAATGCCGTTAACGCCCAAAAAGTTGCAAACCAAATAATGTCTATACGTAACGGCGTGAAAACTGTTTTAGTTCAAACTAGCCCGATCTTAGGCGATTTTAGAGTTAGAGAATTAAAGTTGGTAGCGGGCGAAAATAAAACAGACACCAAATACAAAGAGTCTGGCTGTATATTTGCAGTCGACGTTGGGAAATGTTATTTTTCTCCCAGACTTTTGTATGAGCGATCGCGGATTGCATGTTTGGTCAATTGCGGCGAAACTGTTGTTAACATGTTTTCCGGTGTCGGCTGCTTTAGCATAATCATCGCCAAAAATGTAAGTGAAAGCAAAGTTTTTTCAATTGACGTTAATCCGACTGCTTTTAGATACATGAAGGAGAACGTTAAAATTAACCGGGTTTACGGTAAAGTGGTTCCTTTACTTGGTGATTCAAAAGAAATAGTTAACGATAAGTTTCAAGGCTTGGCTGACCGAGTTTTGATGCCTTTACCTGAAAAAGCCCTTGAATATTTACCCTGTGCTGTTTCAGCGCTCAAGAAAGAAGGCGGCTGGATTCACTACTACGATTTTCAACATGCAATAGGCACCGAGAATCCCGTTGAGAAAACTAAGTTAAAAGTTGCCCAAAAACTTGACAGTTTAAATGTTGGTTACGATTTTGCTTTTTCTCGCATAGTTCGTAGTACAGGTCCTAACTGGTACCAAACCGTTTTAGATATTCATGTACCTTCAATGCCGAGCAAGTTTTAATAACTCAAATGTGAACTTGTATTTTGGGAAGAAAAATGAAACGAAAACTAATGGAAATCCTTGCTTGTCCTATTGATAAGTATCATCCGCTTGAACTTCAAGTTTTCGAAGAAAAAGATGAAATCGTGGAAGGATTAATTGTATGCCCCAAATGCCTGCGCTGGTATCCAATAAGGGATGAGATTCCAGAAATGTTACCTGACGAATTACGAAAAGAAGCTGAAGACTTGCCTTTCCTAAAGAAATGGAAGGAGAAAGCTCCTGAAAAAGTAGTTACTGAAGGAAAACCTTTCAATCTAAAATAATTTTCTTCTAATTTTTAGTAACGGTTTGGCTTGATAACGTCAAATTTTTAGTTGTTTAACCTGTTCCTCTGCCGAGTCCACGGTAAATGAAGCCTTCTGGTTCCACCTGTCGACGATCAAAAGCACCTGCCAAATCTACAATTACTGAAGGCGTCTTCATTAATGGCTTAAGTTTCTTTAAGTTTAAGTGTTTAAACTGCTCTTCCTCTGTCAGTATTATGATGCAGTCAGTGCCCTCTATTGCTTCATTTAAACTATTTTTTACAGCTCCCGAATCTAATGGCTCTCTTTTGGATGATGGATCAAAAAGGCTGATTTTAGCCCCTTTTAACTCTAACATTTTAACGAAAGTACCCCTGACTGAGTTACTTGTTCCTAAAACTGCAACCTTTGCTCTTCTGAGGTTTTTACCGCAGCTTCGCATAGCATCTTGAGTTAAATTAACCGCGTGTTTAACCATGTCTTCGTTAATCTGTCTTGACAATGTTGAGAGCTTGAGTTTAGCGTTAATGTTATCAGCGCTTTCAAGCAGAAGGTAGGCGTCATTTTTGTTTTCTTGCTCGACAGATGTCGGCCAAAAAGCCTTGTCATTGATACCTAACAATTTTAGGACTTCAAAGTAATCCATGTTTGCGCTTTCACACAAAACCGCCAGCTCGTTAGCTAATGCAGTATCAGCATCCTGTTTTGCAACTGTGAAAAGCATCGCTAATTCAGCAGTTTTAATATCGCTTATCTGTTTAACATTTTTTGTTATCGTTTTTAGGATGTTTGTTGCTGCCTCTAAGCTTGTTTTTCCAATACCAGCGAGCTTCAACTGTGAATTTGTTAACAACTTTAGATTAGCCTCTGAGTTGTTAAGTGGAAGGTAGGCTAAACCGAAATCTTGTTCAGCTTTGAGCCCTGATGTGTTCTCTAATGTTTCCTTAGCCACTCCTTCAATGAAACCTAAACCCACAACGCCTCCATAAATGACAAGTGCCCCCGCGTGAAGTGAGGCTCCAACTTGTTTGAAAGCATTTAACGCTTCTGAGTAATCGATTTTTTTCTTGTCGTCCACTTTGGCGGGTACAGTTATGATTACGATGTCGCTTTTTGAAACAGTTTTTTTCAGTTCCCCACTTACACTAAATTGTCCATTGTTGATTAGGCCTTTTAATTTGCCTTCAAATTCTGGCGATAAAAACGGCATTTTTCCTTTTGCAATTTTTTTTAGTACGCTTTGGTCAGAGTCTGAGCAAACAACTTTGAAGCCTGCCTCTGCAAAGGTAATTGCGAAAAGAGCTCCTTTTTGCCCACAGCCCAGCATGCTCATCGTGTATTTTGAGCGTTTGTCGTTTGTGTCAATCTCTTCTGGTGTGATGTTTAGGACTGGAGGCATCGACTTTTTCTCCAAGTGATTTGAGCTTGTTTATAATGTATCGAGGATTTTTTTGAGGCTTGAAGTGTAGGTTTCAACTAGTTTCAATGCTTTTTCTTGGGTTTTTGCTTCTGCATATAACCTAAACACCGGTTCAGTCCCGCTTGGTCTAATCAGTATGGCGCTGTTATCGCTAAACCAAATTTTTACTCCATCTATTGTGCTAATGTTTTCACCTTTAACCTGTTCGTAAATTTTTTGCAGCACAATTTCTTTTTTCTCATCAGAGCACTCAATTTTTCCTTTCTCAATGAAGTATTGCGGTTGCTCGGCTACAAGTTTAGACAGCTTCTGCCCCTTTTCAGCCATTATATTCAGAAGTAGAGCGGTTGTCATTGCTCCGTCTCTGACTGCTTGATGTGGACCGTAAAAGACTCCGCCGTTTTCTTCTCCTCCCAGTTTAGCATTTAATTCTTTCATTTTCTGTGAAACGGTGACGCTTCCAACTTTTGTCCAGATTAATTCTCCTTTGTAGGCTTCTGCCGTGTCTTTGATTAGTGTTGAGGAGCTTACAGGTGTTACTATTTTTGCGCCTGGGTTTTGGATCAGGAACTGTTTTATGACTACAGCGAAGGTTTTGTCTCCCCAGTAGATGATGCCGTTCTCATCTGTGAAGATTGATCTGTCAGCATCGCCGTCAAATGCTACTCCCATATCTGCGCCAATTGCTTTCACCGTTGAAGATAAGTCTGTGAGGCTCTCCGGTCTGGGTTCAGGTAATCTTCCTGGAAAAGTACCGTCGATATTTGCGTTGATGGTTGTTACTTTGCAGCCAAGTTCTCTTAACAGTTGAGGTGCGGCGAGTCCTCCCACACTGTTAGCTGCATCAACAACAACGTGAAAATGCTTTTCTGCAATTTTAGCTATGTTAACATGTTTTTTTATTGCTTGAACGTATTCGTCGTTAATTGCCGGCAGCTCACGTTCAAAGCCGAGTTTATCCCATTCTGCAAACACTATTTTATTATCAAAGTAAATGTTCTCGATTTCGACTTCTTGCTCATGGGAGGTTTCTATGCCGTCACTCCAAATAACTTTAATACCGTTATATTCAGGCGGATTATGGGAAGCAGTTATTATAACTCCGCCATCCATCTTGTGGTTTTTAACTGCAAATTGCAGTGAAGGTGTGGGTGCCATTCCAGCAAAGAACACGTTGCAGCCGGTTGCTGTTAAGCCAGAAATTACCGCTTTAGCAAGCATGGTTCCGCTTGTTCTAGCATCGTAACCTAAAAGTAAATTTTTTCTTCCAAAAAATGTTCCAATTGCGCAGCCTACTTTTATTGCCATTTCAGGCGTTAATTCTACGTTGACTAGACCTCGAATCCCGTTCGTTCCAAAGAGTTTTCTTTCGCTCATGAATTTTTCACTTCAGTGTTTACTTAACAGTGAATCTCGGGTTTTAAAACGTTTTCAGCCACTTCTTTGCCTGGGCAGATTTTGCCTGAAAGTTCCAGGTTGTCTCTTACTTTTGCGTGGTCGGCGATTATGCAGCCGCAGAAAATTTTGACTTTTTTTCCGATTTTTGCTGCTTCCCCAATTATTGCTCCCTCAATCGATGCAGAGTCGTCTATTGTTACATCTGCAAAAATTACAGAGTTGTTTATTTGGACATTTTTGCCGACTGTTACATTTTTCCCCAAAATGGCGTATGGTCCAATAAGTGATTTTTCGCCGATGGTAACTCCTTTGTCAAGGGCTACTGGTATTTGTAATTCAAAGTTTTTTGGTTTTTTCACTTTAACGTTTTTGGTTATTAAGTCGAGTATTATTCTGTTTGTTTCTATGTACTCTTCTGGTCTTCCAATGTCCTTCCATAAACCATTAACGAAGTGACCGCAGAGTTTTCCTTCTTCGGCTAGTTTAGGGAAAACTTCTCGCTCCACTGAAACTGCTCTCCCAGAGGGAATATAATCGAAGACTTTAGGGCTTAGAACGTAAACTCCTGCATTAATGAGGTTGCTTGGCGCTTTGTCTTTAGATGGTTTTTCAATAAACCGTTTGATGCGGCAGTCATCCCCCATTTCAGCCACGCCGTATCTAGATGGGTCATCAACTTTACAGAGTGCGATTGTTGCTAAAGCTTTTGACTTTATATGTTTATCCAGTAGCTCTTTGTAATTTAAATGTGCAAAAATGTCGCCGTTCAAAACAATGAATGGTTCATTATGTCCAATTAGTTTCTCAGCTTTTTTTACGGGTCCCGCAGTTCCCAGCGGAGTTTTAGGAGGGTCAATTGAAAACTTTATTTTCAAACCGTGTCTGCGAGGTCGTTGTTGTTTTATGTGAAATTGCGTTAATGCATTAACTGCCAATATGGCTTCTTCAAAGCCGTCGTTGGCTAATCCTTCAAAAATCCATTCAATTAACGGCTTGTTAACGATTGGAAAAAGAGTTTTAGGTCGAGCGCAACTGAGCGGTCTGAGCCTTGTTGCGAAGCCACCAGCTAAGATTACCGCTTTCAGACATGTCACCTTATCGTGAATTACTGTATTGGATCGTTTTTATATAAACAGTTTTGGGAACTTTTTATTCCCACTCGATGGTTGCAGGCGGCTTGTGTGTGATATCGTAAACTACTCTGGTGACTTGGGGAATCTCATTTGTTATTCGGGTTGAAATTTTCTCAAGCACAGGATAGGGAATTTGGGCGAAGTTAGCGGTCATTGCTTCTCGGCTTTCTGCCGCGCGAACCGCCACTACATATCCGTAAGCTCTTGAATCACCTTTAACGCCAGTTGCTTTGGTGTCAGTTAACACAGCGAAATATTGCCAAAGATTTTCTTCTAAGTGGTCTTTTTCGATTTCTTGACGAACAATAGCATCAGCTTTCTTGGCAACGCTGACTTTCTCAGGAGTTAATTCACCTATTATGCGCACTGCCAAACCTGGTCCCGGGAACGGTTGACGATTGACCAGTTCTTTGGGTAAGTTGAGCATTGTAGCAACTTTTCGCACTTCATCTTTGTAGAGGTCACGAAGTGGCTCAACGATTTTTTTGAAGTTTATATTTGTTGGTAATCCCGCGACATTGTGGTGGGATTTTATTACATCTGAGTTTTTTCTGATGCCTGATTCAATTCTGTCGGGGTAAATTGTGCCTTGAAGCAGGTACTGTGCACCCGACTTTTCAGCGATTTCCTCAAAAACCCTGATGAACTCTTCCCCAATTACCTTGCGTTTTTTTTCAGGATCAGCAATACCGTTGAGTTTTTGCATAAAACGATCTTGAACGCTTGCCATCACGAATTTTATCGGCAATTTCTCGAATGTCGCTTTAATGGCTTCAGGTTCGCCTTCCCGCATGAACCCATGATCAACGAAGACGGCGGTCAATTGATCGCCTAATGCTTTAGCCGCTAAAGCGGTGGCCACGCTTGAGTCTATTCCTCCGCTTAAACCTATAATGGCATTGGCTGAACTAACATCGGCTTTTATTTCGTTAACCATTTTTCCGATGATGTCTTCTACTTTCCAGTTAGCCTCACATTTGCAAACGTCAAAAATAAAATTGTGTAGTATACGGGCGCCTTTTTCTGTGTGGATTACTTCTGGGTGCCATTGTATGCCATAAATTGGTTTCTTTTTATGTCTAAACGCAGCTACTGGACAGTTGTCTGTATGTGCTAATGCTTCAAAGTCTGGTGGTAATGCAAAAACCGTGTCGCCGTGGCTCATCCAAACTTTTTCCTTTGGGCTTAAACCTTCCAGCACACCCACCGGGTTATCAATCGCAACTTGCGCGATTCCATATTCTTTGCAGGCTGCGGGCTTCACGTTGCCGTTGGTTAATAGAGCTAAAAGCTGGTGTCCGTAGCATAAGCCTAAGATGGGCAAATTTACCTCTAAAATGCGCGGGTTAAGTTTAGGCGCGTTGGGTTCATAGACGCTTGAGGGTCCACCGGAGAGAATCAAGCCTTTAACGTTGAATTTTTCATTTAGGGCTTTTACTTCATCTGGCGAAATGTCGTGTGGGACAATTTCTGAGAAGACGCCGTTTTCTCTTATTCTTCTGCCTATAAGATGACAGTATTGCCCCCCAAAGTCAAGAACCAATATCGTGTCGTATTTTACTTGCATCTTAATGGCTCACACTATTGGGCTTAAAGCAAGTAATTTAAGATTACTATCAATTTCACCCTAAAATCAAAGCCAATTTTAACAGTAAAACTATTTTTGACTTAACTTTAGCATTAAGTCGCTTTGAGGAATAACTAAACTTTTATTAACATAATCATATGATAGTTAAAACTAATGTTTCAAAAAAGCCAGTTTAATTGAAAGAATGTTTAGGAAGTTGTGTATATGGAGCTAAACGAAACAGACCAGAAAATTCTCAAAAGGCTCTTAGAAGATGCAAGGTTTTCAAGTAGGCAAATAGCCAAAAACGTCGGTGTATCAGTCGGAACAGTTTTGTCCCGAATAAAAAAGATGGAAGATGAAGGCCTGATTAAAGGCTATTCAGTTTTACTTGATCACCAAAAACTCGGCTATCAATTAACAGTCGTGACCGAGATTACAGTTTCAAAAGGCCGACTAGTTGAAACCGAAAATGAAATCGCGAAAATAGCTAACGTTTGCAGCGTTTACGACGTAACAGGGTTAACCGATGCAATTATTGTTGCAAAGTTTAAAAGCAGAGAAGATCTTGGTCATTTTACCAAGCAATTGTTGGCTTTATCCTATATTGAGCGTACAAACACTCACGTAGTTTTGGCAACAGTTAAAGAAAACTTCCGTCTGCTTTAATTACGCGTTTTTTTCGTTGTGGTTTTCTTTTTTATATTTCAGTTCTGGTGCAGAGATAGTTATTTTTGTTCCTGAAGTAACTGCTGAAGTTATCCAGACGTTTCCGCCAATGACAACGTTATCACCGATTATCGCTTCTGCTCCAAGCAAGGTTGCGCCTGAATAAATAACCACGTTATTCCCAATTGTAGGATGGCGTTTTCTGCCTTTAATGATATTTCCCTTCTCATCTTTTGGAAAACTAAGAGCCCCCAGTGTTACGCCTTGATACAATTTCACGTTATCGCCTATTTCCGCAGTTTCTCCTATAACTACGCCTGTACCGTGGTCAATGAAGAAGTTTTTGCCGATTCTTGCGCCGGGATGAATATCTATCCCTGTCAATGAATGGACATGTTCACTCATTATTCGCGGAATCAATGGAATGCCCTCCAGATAGAGTTCATGGGCTATTCTATAGGTTGTAATTGCTAGTACACATGGGTAACTCAGGATAACTTCGTCTGTGCTTACGGCTGCTGGGTCGCCTGCATAGGCTGCTTGGATGTCGCCGCTTAAAGTTGCTCTTATTTGTGGCAGCTTCTCCAGAAGTTCTTTGACCACTACATGCGCCCTTTTTTGGCAGACATCCTGCGGGCAATCAGTGATTTTTCTGCAAATATACTTTAGGCTTTTCTCAATTTCAACTGTAAGACGTGTATAAACTGAATTTAATGTGGACCCCAAACGATATTTTATGTTAGCTTTGGTCATCTCTTCCTTTCCAAGATAGCCTGGGAAAAGAATGGTGAATAAGTCCTCTAAAACTTCGATAACGACCTTTTTTGACGGTAAATCTTTTCCTTCAAGATGATCCATGCCGCCGAAAGCAACATAATTACGCATCATCTCGTCAACTAATTTTGGTAACCCTTTTTCAACCCAATCCTGCTCTATTTTATCATGGTTGTGCATCAGAGCGTCTAGCATGCGGTCTGGATTCCAGCAATCCACATCCCGATTCTGCTCTGCACATTCTTCGCAATTTTTTGGTCGAGGTTGGCTAGCATTTGCTGACATTATTGCATACCTTGTTCTCATTATTGTAAAAAAAGAAGAATATAAGAGAAGCGTCTTAAGAATGACGGGTTAGATGTTTGAGTTTGTATTTACTGGTTCTTGAAATAGAACGGTGCTGAGGTAGCGTTCGCCTGTATCTGGCAGGATAACAACTATCAGTTTGCCTTTGTTCTCTGCTCGCTTCGCTATTTCTATTGCGGCGTAGGCTGCTGCACCAGATGATATGCCAACAAGTAAGCCTTCTTTTTGTGCAAGTTGCCTCGCAGTTTGAATAGCATCATCATCTTTTACTTTAAAGATTTCATCCACCAATTCAAGCTTAAGCACATCGGGCTTGAAACCGGCACCTATTCCCTGGATTTTATGCGGTCCTTTTTGTCCTCCGCTTAGAACGGGTGAGGCTGCAGGTTCAACGGCCACGGTTTTGAAATCTGGTTTTTGCGGTTTAATGAATTGGGCTATGCCCGTTATGGTTCCGCCCGTGCCGACACCTGCAACTACAATGTCTACTTTGCCATCTGTGTCTTCCCAAATTTCTGGTCCAGTGGTTTCTCGGTGAACTTTTGGGTTGGCTAAGTTTTTGAATTGTTGAGGCATGAAACTGTTGGGCGTGTTGTTGACGAGTTCTTCGGCTTTTTTAATTGCCCCGCCCATTCCGTCTGGTCCAGGAGTGAGAACAAGCTGTGCTCCATAGGCTTTGAGTAGGTTGCGGCGTTCTATGCTCATGGTTTCGGGCATAGTGAGTATTAGTTTGTATCCTTTTACGGCTGCTACCATGGCTAAGCCGATGCCTGTGTTGCCGCTTGTGGGTTCGATGAGAGTTGCGCCAGGCTTGATTATGCCTTGTTTTTCTGCTTCAGCAATCATGCTTAGGCAGATTCGGTCTTTGACGCTTCCGCCTGGGTTTCGTGCTTCAAGTTTGGCGACTAAAGTGGCGTTTGCGTCTTGTGTTAGTTTGTTTAGTTTTACTAGGGGGGTTTTTCCTACTGTTTCTATGACGTTTTGGTAGATTTTTGTCGTTTTAATCACCTAATTATAACACTGTTATAATGCTTGGGGAAATAAACATTACTATCCCAAAAATAATCATCAACCTCACAGTAATAAGCAAATCTAACAACACCACACGTCACCACAAAGTAAAGCCTTTAAATGACCTGACTAATTCTATATTTCGCATTGCCTCAAATGCAAACCGTCTAAGCGGAGGTCGCCCAGCATGGCCAAAGGCGTAGGACTGAGGCTCCTATCCCGCAGGGGTTCGTGGGTTCAAATCCCACCCTCCGCACCATAAAATTGGGCTTATTCTGAGGTTAATTTGGTGAATAGGGTCCAATTTATGAAGATAGAAGAATGTGGTGAGCTGATGCTGAAATTTAAGCGTGAATTTTACCGGTAAAAATAATGGGTGCCAGAGTTTTCAGTTAACCGGTTTGCAAGGTTAAGGCGGTCTTTTCTTTTGCATAAAACTTTTCATCTTTGAGTATTCGCGTGGGTTCAAATCCTACTTCAAGACTATGTTCGGCTCTCTTGCGAAGGAATGCTTCAACAATCGTAGGTGCTAAAGCCTCTAACGACTCTAATTGGTCATTCGCATAGCCGCCTTCGCGGTTGCCTACTGCTAATAGCCCGATGGTTCTTCCCTCGCGTTTCAGAGGAACACCAAGGAATGCTCTGAGCTGCGGATGACCAACTGGTAATCCGACGCGGTCGGGGTGTGTTGCTGGGTCATTTGAGATAAGCGCTTTACCGTCTTTAAGTAGGCGTGAGTGTCTTTCATTTTTGACTTTGGAATGCACAATCTTTAGTAAGTGTTTTCCAAATCAGGCTTATCTTGCTCGCCCAAAGTCATCTTCCTAATAGCTCTCCATCAGTTGGGTAAATATGATTCTTTTCTATGCAAGGTTTTTCTCTGAATCTAAGCGCGCTTCTTAATAGCAAGTGATTTCGATTAAAATATTCTATTTTGCGCATGAGAACAATAAGTGGAATAGCGCCTTCCTTTTTGAACCGACGGAAATTGAACACAAAAGGAAGGCGGAACCAAATTTCATTAGAGCTTCTGAGAAATACAACTACGAATAGGTTCTGCTGGGAACGCAAGAAATGAGCCGGAATTGAGTAAAAGAGGGGCTGCTGGAGTTTGAACCAACTGTTAGAGTGTGTTCATCTTGGCTATAGTTTTTAAACTATTTTTGATGGTAAATTGGGGCTAGAATCCCCTCGATAACTTCGAGGGGATTCAGTTAATGCTCTTACCCGTTTTCGGGTATGCAACCTATTTTCAAATTGTTGTTTAGAGCCGGATTTTGTCTTCCGCGGTACGTCTTTAAATAACTTAATCGAAATGGAGAATAGGTTAAGGAGAGCGGAAAGCAATTTGACAGCAGATTATCTTTTCATAG
>Ga0182021_10002642_pt1 | contig 20963 bp, 15 predicted proteins | sample 612E3MmetaG_FD_120493 | JGI IMG/M metagenome (GOLD analysis project Ga0182021, IMG submission 120493) | Permafrost microbial communities from Stordalen Mire, Sweden - 612E3M metaG (Illumina Assembly) | ecosystem: Environmental > Terrestrial > Soil > Wetlands > Permafrost | place: Sweden... | reverse complement strand
CATCCGGTGAATGATACGAATACGGGATGCCGATCAGCGCAGCCAGATGAAAAACCACATCACAGCCTTTCATTGCTTCCCTCACACCGTTCGGATCACGGATATCACCCATGAACACATGTATCTTTTTCCTTGAATCTTCGTTCAGGTAATCCAGCCATCCCCAGCGGTTGAAAGAGTTATAATGAACCAGGGCTGTAACAGAACAATCCATGGCCAGCAGTTTCTCCACCAGGTGGCTGGCAATAAAACCACCCGCACCGGTGACCAGGATATTTTTATTTTTCAGTTCCATGATAAGCGTATTCCGGGCAAAATTAAGAATAAAGAACGGAAATCTGCATGAGAGCATATTTTTCTAACTTTGTCGCATTCAAGCCCGAACCAGCGTAAATAAAAAATGAATTCTGAGAAACTGACCGGCAGACATTTCTGGGAGAATTACTGGGAAACAAAACCGGGTAAAAAGAAAGAGCAAAAACCAAGTTTGAGTATCCTTGAAATACACAAGGCATTTGACCGTTACCTGCCGGCTGTGAAGGGTTTAATGGCCCTTGAAATAGGGGGTGCAAAAGGGGAATACCTGTTGTATCTTGTGAGGAAGTTTGGATATAAAGCTTATTCACTGGACTATTCAAGTTCAGGCAACAATCAGACCCTGGAAACATTCAGGGCTGCCGGTACAGATGTTTCAGTTTTTGAAAGGGATCTTTTCGCCGACAATTCCGACCTGCCGTTATTTGACCTGGTTTTCTCCCTTGGGTTCATTGAACATTTCGAAAACCCGGTCCGGGTTGTGGAATATCACCTGAAGCTTGTCAAGCCAGGCGGGATCCTGCTCCTGGGAGTTCCAAATTTTTCCGGGATCTATGAAACCGTATTGCGACGACTGGCCCCATCCATCTTTACCACTCATAATCTCAGCATTATGAACCTTGAAAACTGGAAAGTATTTAAAACGGAACTTGGATTAATGCCGGTTTTTGAAGGATATATCGGGGGATTTGAACCGCTGAATATGAAGAAAATTGAAAAGAGAACTGTTTTCAACAGCCTCCTGTATTTTATAATCCAGGTGCTTACGGTTTGTTTCTCGTTCCGGTTCCCGTCCCTCAGAAAATATAATTCCGCCAGGATCAGCAGTTATTTATTGGGCATTTACAGGAAAAGTCTGGAATAACTTTATGATGAAATTTTTCAGGATCTTTCTTCTGATTTGGATTTTCACCGGGATTACAACCCGTGGGATGCCGGCCGGGGATAACACTGAAATGGCCAATACCATAAAGCTTGTTGATTCCCTGAATAATCTGGCCTCGCTATACAGGTCTGAGAATTTCCAGCTTTCCTTGTCTTATGCCAGCCAGGCTTTGAACCTGTCGAAAAGCTGCAAGTTCCAGGAAGGTGAGGCAATGTCTAATTATCTTGTCGGGTCGGCGTTTTTAAACCTGGAAAATTATCCATCAGCATTGGAATGCTATTTCAAGAGCCTTGATAGTTATCAGAAATTAAATGACATTGAAAAGGAAATCCTTGTCAACGAATCCATTATTGAACTTTTTTTACGCTTAAAAGATCCCGAGAAGGCGGAAACATACCTGAACAACGTAGCCCGGCTGATCAGCAAATCTGAAAACCCGGAGCATATCGGACAACATTATCAGGGTGCAGGGCTTGTCGCTTTTTATAAGGGAAACTACAATCAGTCGGTGGATTATTATTATCAAAGCATTGAGTATTTTCTTCCTCTGAAGCATAGCGACGGGATTGGAATGGCATATAAAATGTTGGGGGATGTTTTCATCCAGATGAAGCAATCTTATAATGCAATTTTTCTTTATCAGAAAGCGATCCGCCTTTTCATGGAATTAAAGAATCTGACCGAGATCAGTGTGCTAAATACCAGAATAGCCCACGTTTACCAGGTTCTGGGGAAAAAACAGCTGACCCTGGAATATAACATCAAGGCATATAATGAAAGGATACAAAGCGGAAGCCTGGGCCTGGTTGCATCTTCCATCATCAATATCGGCGGAGCATACATGGAACTGGGCCGTTTTGATTCGGCGGAATATTACCTGAACCGGGGGTTAAAAAAAAGTCTGGATGAAAACCGGAGCAATCTTATTGAGGAGGTATATCAATTACTGGCCGATTGTTATGGTCTCCAGGGAAATTATAAACTCAGCCTTGAATACTATCAGAAATATCACAATTATCATCTGAAAATCCTGGCCGACAGGAACAAGGGTTTAATTCATACACTTGAAACTGATCATCTGATACGGGATATCGAGAACACGCATAGCCTGCTGACGAAACAGAACGAGACCCATGATGCACAATTACGTAATCACAGGCTTCAGTTATTATTTATTGGTATCCTTCTTTTCCTGGCTCTGACGGTAGGCCTGGTCGTTCATTCCCTCACTCTCAGGACAAAGAAGGCAGAAGAAAACCTCCAGCTGTTAAACCTGAAACTGGAAAATGAAATAAAAGAGCATATTGAAGCTGTACGGGGTTTGCAGATGAGTGAAAGCATTTACCGCTTCCTGGCTGAAAATTCAGCCGATGTCATCTCGCTCTTCGACAAGAATATAAAACGCAAGTTCATCTCACCTTCATGCTTGTCTTTTTATGGTTATACTGAGGAAGAATTACTCACAAGACCCGATTCACTGGAGGTGGTCGATCTTTCATACCGCAAGCAGGTCAGGAGCTCCCTTGAATCCATGCTGACGGGAAAAACCGCTAAAACGCTTGTTTATAAAGTCAGAAAAAAGGACGGGACAACATTCTGGGTTGAAGGTCACATTAACCCCATGTTTAATCCGGCTACCGGAGAAGTCAATGAAATGGTTTCAGTTGTCAGGGATATATCTGACCGTGTGGCCTATGAGGAACAGCTGGCCATGAATGAAAGGCAGAAAGAATTGTTGCTTTATGAAATTCACCATAGAGTCAAGAATAACTTTGCCATCCTTATCAGCCTGATGGAACTTCAGCGGCAATTTTCTCCCGAAAAGACCCTTGACATGCCTATAACGGATCTGCAACTCCGGGTGCGCACAATGTCGCTCGTTCACGAACAATTATATCATAATCAAAGTATAGATTCCATTCCGCTGGGGGCTTATCTCGAACGGTTGACAGCTATTATCAGCAGCGCCTTCAGCAAACCCAATGTGAAAATTCATACCAGCATAATGGAATGTGCAGCAAGGATTGAAATAGCCCTGCCCATCGGACTAATCGTAAATGAACTGCTGACCAATTCATTCAAATACGCATTCCCGGATAAAATGAGCGGGAATATCTGGATTGATCTGCGGATCGGCAGTACAAAATCGAGGGCCGACCAGGGGTTGGATTCGATTTTCTATATTTTAAGCCTACGGGATGATGGTATCGGTATACAGAAAGACTTTTCTTTTGATGAAAATGTATCCACAGGTTCCCAGATAATTAAAATCCTGATCGAACAGCTGGAAGCTGAATATGAAATTACACCCGGTCCCGGTTTTCATTTTATTCTGAAATTTGCAGCTTTTCCTAAAGAATATAATTAATGTATCTGAATGACATCAAATAAGAAAATATCAATTATCGGCGCCGGAACCATTGGCACAGCGCTCGGCAACATTATAGCGGAAAACGGTTCAGGTGAAATATTGCTTCATTCCATTGAGGAAGGAGTTGTAAGTTCCATCAATAATACGAGAGTCAATAAACGATATTTTCCTGGCTTCCACCTGCATCCTGACCTGAAAGCCACTCTCGACAACAACCTGCTCCGGGAGTCCTCCCTCATCTTTTTAGCCATCCCTTCGGTTTCATTGGTAGGATACCTCCGGTCGGTCAGGGAATACATTCCCCCGAATGCAATTCTCATTAATCTGGCAAAAGGATTCGGCAGTAAGGATAAAACCATTGTGGAATGCCTCCATGAACACTTTCACAACCCTGTTTTTACTTTAAAAGGGCCAAGTTTTGCAAAGGAAATAATCAACCGTTTCCCTACCGGTTTTACTTTAGGTTATTCTGAAGCTGCCCTGGTCAGTGATGTGTCGGATATTTTCAAAGGATCGACAATTTATCTTGATTTCAGTGCGGATGTTCTTGGAGTTGAGGTCCTAAGTATCCTGAAGAATATTTATGCCATAGTACTGGGCATTGTAGATGCACAGTTCAACTCGCCCAATTTGCGATTCCTGATCCTGACCAGGGCTTTTCGTGAAATGCTGAATATCCTGCTTTGTTTCGGAGGGAAGGAAGAAACCATCTACAAATATTGCGGCTATGGTGATTTTACTCTTACCGCGCTGAATGACTTAAGCAGGAACCGCACACTGGGACTTTTAATCGGAAAGGGTTTTTTTACTGAACATGTTTCCCATGAACTGGTTCTTGAAGGCAAAACCGCAACTACTGTTTTTTATGAAAAATTTGCCCGGGAAACCAGTATTGATTTAAGGTTCCCCATCATCAGTGAACTGTATAAGATCTTCACGCAGAAATATGATATCAGCGGATTTGTAAACTCCATACTGGAAACTGATGAGCCGTAGGAGAAATTTTTTTCGTATCTTTGCGGTATTATTCTCACTGGGGTTGACCGGTTTTGACAGCAAGGAAGTGGGATTGTAAGCATGCCGGGAGATTGTGGATCAGTCCCGAAAATACGAATCCGCACAAACCTTAAATGGCGATAATTTCGCTTACAGACTGGCTGCCTGATTTTAGAAATCAGACACCACTTGTCTCCCGGAAAGCCCGTCCCGACGGCGTTCCGACAGAGGCATCAGAAATGCCGGGATAGGTTGTTCAAGGTTCCGGTGAACATCCGAAATAAAGGTAACTACGGTTAAGGCGGGCCGGCCGGGGGCCATCCTTCACCCGACAATCAACCGTCGGCTAAGCATGTAGAAAGCAGTTCTGCTGCTTGTTTGGACGGGGGTTCGAATCCCCCCAGCTCCACGAAATAATAAATTAATCGCCTGATATTTAATGCACTGTCAGGCGATTTTTTATTGATTCCTGCTTCCCTGTTTTTATATTGTCAAATGCAGGTAATTTTGCTGCCAGGAACAAGAAAATATTTAAATTTATCAGTTAAATGCCTTCCTGTGAACCTTACAGGGCCAGGAAACCGCTCAGTCCTTAAAATTATAAATGAATGTCCTCATTTCAAAGACATATCAGTGAAATGTCTCAAAGGATTCTGGAATGGAAACCAGTTGCATTACTTATCCGGCTTTCAAGAAAGATCATCCTGCCGGGGTTTGACGGGCTGCCCTTATACAATGTCTTGGGGTTCTTTTTACGTGGTTTGCAACAGGGTTATATCGCAACAAGAGCCTCGGCTATTTCATTTTCCTTTTTCATCGCTTTCTTCCCTTTTCTGATCTTTCTTTTTTCCATCATCCCGTTCATCCCGATAGCCAATTTTCAGCAGGTCCTTCTTAACCAGGTCCAGGAATTTATTCCTGAAATGGCATGGTCCATGGTCAAAGAAACCATCATAGATATCATTACCCGGCCAAGGAGCGGCGTGTTAATCCTGAACTTTCTACTGGCCTTGTATTTTTCGACCAGAGGGATAAAAAGCCTGATTGAAGCTTTTAATAACACATACCACGATATAGAATCCCGTTCAACGGTGAAACAATATTTAGTATCATTAATTCTGGTCATTATTATTACCTTCCTGCTGATTATCGCGATCAGCATGATGACTTTCGGATTCAGACTGCTGATACTCGTACTTCCGGATTTCATTGTTAAGGCACATTTCTTTCTTTTCCTTCTTCAGCTGTTAAGATGGCTTATTACCCTTTCGGCCTTGTTCCTTGCAATTTCATTCATATACCGGCTTGCTCCGTCACGAAGTGACCGTTTCAGATTTATTTCGGCAGGTTCGTCATTGTCAACCCTGCTTATTGTCATCTCGACGCAGGGATTTAATTTTTATGTCAATAACTTTTCCCGTTATAATGCATTGTACGGCTCCATTGGCACACTTCTGGTCGTAATGCTGTGGATCTATTCCAATGCATTTGTATTATTGATCGGATTTGAGCTGAATGCCAGCATCAGGGTTGCGGGGCATGTTCTTCCTGAAGATAACCGGATAATAAAAGATTAATTACTCCGGGTAATTTTCCCGCCTCTGAAGCTGAACCCGGGTCCGGGGCTTGTCGCAGGGATCATACCGAGGCTCTTCCCTTCCCGCTAAACAACGGCACTAACAGCTGAAAAAGTTCCTTTTTATATGTGAAATAAACAAGTAAGGCAGTTATAACAAACTGAATGCATGCCGGTTTGATCCCGGTCTTATCCGGGGATAGGATATAAAGCAACAATCCGGTGACAATGACAACAAAAGGCATATAGATCAGCTTCCACTGGTTGAGGTGATAAGTGAAAAATTTCCGGCTTTCCAGAAAAAGGAACAATGCCTGTATGGGTTTGATCAGAAAATTGGAGAATACTGCTCCCATCAGTCCGAATTTCCATACGAGTAAACTGCTCATAACCACCTGTATAACGGCTGAGAACAGGAAAACTTTCGGCAGGACTTTGGTTTGCTTAAAATAAAATACAGGTGCAAGAAACAGGTAAAAAGCCGGACTGGTTGCATAACCAAGACAGAGTATACCTATGAAAGCAAAGGCCTGGTAATAGATGTGGTTTTTGATCACAACGGGGACCAGCAGGGGTATGGCAATGGTAACAAGGGGGAGTACCAGTAAGGTGATAGCTGTAAACCCGTTGTAATACCGGTTAACCTCATTTGTGCTTTCTTTAAGATCATTGTCTTTCCATATATTAAAAACTTTTGGCTGAATCGTATTGACCAGGCCGGTATGAAGCAGGCCGATGCCCAGGCTGAGTTTGACGGCGAAATCGAAAATTCCCACATAGGTTGGGTCAACCATGAAATACTTTATCACGTACCTGTCGATGTAATTCACCACCCATATCATTGCACCATAAACAATCATGGGGCCGCAAAAAGCCAGCATACCGTTAAGATGTTTGCGGTTGAATTTCAAGCCGTATTCTCCGGTGAGCATGACCACCGAAGCGAGGCAGGAAACCGTTGCGGGAACAAGGCGCCCGATGATAGGACCGTTCAGCGTATATGGATGGGCATATAGTATGCCAAGTGAAGCTGCCAGGGTGATGAGGAAATTTGAAATATTCAGCCAGAAGAACCTTTCAGGCCGCTGCTGATTGACCAGCAGATTTGAATAGGTCTTAAAAAAACCATTGAATATTGCGCTGAAAACAGTGATCAGCCCGAACGGGAAAAACTGAAAAGCCTGGTCGCCCCTGAAGATCAGCCTGAACATCAGGTTTCCGCCCATCAGCATAATGAAAAGGACCGCAGTTCCAAGGGTTATCAGAACAATCAGTACCGTGCCGATAAATTCACTCAGCTTCCTGTGATCGTCTTTCTGCTGAAAATAATTTACACCTATATAAGTATCAAGTCCTGCTGAAGAAACAAGCTGTACAAAATACATCATGGTGAAATAGATGGCATTTATTCCGAATTGCTGAGGTGTCAGCCGGGATGTAAAAAACGGGATCAGGATGACACCTGTAGTATAAGGCAGCGCCCCGATCAGGGAATAAATCATCGAGGATTTGAAGAATTGCCTGGAGATCATCGGCTGTTTATTATTTTCAAAAGGTTAAGTGGTTTTATGGTCAGGATAATAATTTCTGAAAAAGCTCCAGTACCTTTTCCCGGTGTTTCTGCATGGAAAAATTTTCCAACGCCCTTTTTCTTGCATTTTCACCTTTGTTAAGTTGCAGAGCCTGTCTTATGGCCTCTTCCAGGGCAGCAACAGAACGTTTTTTGACAATGATCCCTGTATCCCCAATAGCATCAGGTATTCCATTCACATCCGAGCCGACCGGAATACATTCGCACAGCATTGCCTCATTAAGCGTAAAAGGCATGCCCTCAGTAATGGATGCCTGGACGAAAACCTTTGCCCTGTTATAATTCATGAACAATATTTCATCCGGACAATAAGAAAGAATAACCTCCAGGTTTGGGATCTCGCTGATCCTGTATGTATTTTCAATCCAGGGCATGAATTCTTCCCTGAACCCGATAATGGTAAACCGTTGCTCAGGGATCCTCCTGGCCACCTCAATGAACAGGTCAAACCCCTTATTGAGGAAATCATTTGTTCCCCCCATTGTGCCAACAGTCAGTATTCTGTCGTTTTCCTTAGGGATCATATTATCGCGGTAAAACTTTGAAGTGTCGGCACCGTTTGCAATAATCGTCATCGGTGTTTTGATTCCCGGGATATAATATCTGATCCCGTCTTTCTTCCCTTCTTCCGAATAATAAAAATTTTCGTGCCAGATCAGGGATTGATGGTTCAGGATCACATGATAAGCATTCCGGAGTGCATATTTTACACAAAACCCCCTGAATTTCTTGTAATAAACCCCCTTTTTAAGCTCCGGATAGCAGATGGCTTCCTGCCCTCCGGCAAAGATGATCACTTTCTTTCCAAGCAAACGGCCAAGGAATACCATAACTGCAGCATGATAGTCAGCAAACCAGGTGACAAATGCAGAGGTATTGTTCTGGTTTATCAGGATAAAGGAGGCCAGTGAAATAAGGTTGCGAAAAAACTGCCACCCTTTCTGTTTCTTTGGTAATAAATAGTCAACGACATTGTATTGTTCTTCCAGGATGGCCTGGTCGATTGCGTAAAACCTCGCATCCCCTCGTTTAATATAGAGGATCTTTTTCACTAATAAAGGGGGTTGGCGTAACGCTTCACATCATCCTGGGTTATGCTGTTTTCACAAAGTATTACGAACCGCTCTGCGATATTTTTCAGCTCACGGATATTGCCGGTCCATTTCATCTTTTGAAGTTCCGCCAATGCTTTATCATCACATTTCAGCAATGGTTTTCCCTGCTGGTTGCAATACTGGTCTATGAAATGCTGGACCAGTACAGGAATATCATCCAGACGCCGGCTGAGAGGCGGAACGTCAATGATAATTACGCTGAGCCGGTGGTAAAGGTCCTCCCTGAAACGCTTATGTAATATCTCATCCTTCAGATTCTTGTTGGTTGCAGCAACGATACGGACATCCACCGTTATCTCTTTTTCTCCCCCCACCCTGGTAAGCTTGTTTTCCTGCAGGACTCTGAGAACCTTTGATTGTGCCGAAAGGCTCATATCCCCTATCTCGTCCAGGAAAATAGTACCGCTATCTGCCTGCTCAAAATCTCCTTTATGCTGTTTTAAGGCAGAAGTGAATGACCCTTTCTCATGTCCGAACAGGTTGCTTTCGATCAGTTCCGAAGGGATGGCTGCGCAGTTCACTTCAATGAAGGGGCCATCAGCCCGTTTACTGAGAGCATGGATGTGGCGGGCAACGAGTTCCTTTCCCGTACCGTTTTCCCCGGTAATAAGTACCCGGGCATCGGTCGGGGCAACTTTACGGATCATTTCACGGATATTGTTCATCGCCTCTGATTCCCCGATCATTTCATAGTTCATCCCGACTTTCCTGCGCAGCAGCCTGGTTTCATCAACCAAACGACCTTTGTCCATGGCATTGCGCAGTGTAACAAGCAAACGATTCAGGTCCAGTGGTTTTGCAATATAATCATAGGCGCCTTTCCGGATCGCTTCCACAGCGGTCTCTATGGTGCCGTGCCCGGAGATCATAATGACAGGTGTTTCGGTAAAGCTCAGCAGCTGGGCAAGTGTTTCAAGGCCATCCATCCCTGGCATTTTTATGTCGCAAAGGATGGCATCATAGCGATGCTCTCTTGCCAGTTTCAGCCCTTCAGCCCCATCCGGGGCATCATCGACCCTGAACTTTTCATATTCAAGGATCTCCCTTAAAGTGCTCCGGATACTCTGCTCATCATCGATAACAAGAATTCGTGACATTCGGATGATTTGACCGCAAAAGTAATTAATTCTTAGGTAATTTTGCAGATTGGCAACAGGATACAAAATGGCAGCGAAGCTCGAGATGAGACCAGATTTTTTATTCATACTAATCAGCATTTTATGGATCAGCGGTTCCATCCGCGGGATAGCGCAATCAGTTCCGGTCCAGACAATGAAGTATCCCTGGGCCGGGGGATTGAACTCCTGCCAGTTCTGTGCCATTGACCTGAACCTTGACGGGATCAATGACCTGTTGATCTTCGATCGTCACGGTAACCGGAAACTGACTTTTATAAACCAGGGAACCCCCGGCTCGACCGATTACCGCTATGCCCCGGAATATGCTTCGTTGCTTCCCGAAATGCATGACTGGGTGATAACCGCCGATTATAATTGCGATGGGAAGATGGATATTTTTACTTATGGCAGTGGCGGTGTCAGGGTATTCAGGAATACTTCCTCGGGAAGCCTTTCCTTTCATCTCCAGACTGATTTACTGGAATCCTATTATTATACAGGGTTCGTCGGGATACTCGTAACACCGGTGGATTATCCGGCCATCTGCGATATTGACGGGGACGGGGACCTTGACCTTCTGACTTTCTTCGGGCTTGGCTCCTATGTTGAATATCACAAGAACCTTTCCATGGAGACTTTCGGGAACTGCGACAGCCTGGATTACCACCTCTATGACCATTGCTGGGGAAAATTCATGGAAAGCGTGGGCGGGGACGAGATCACCCTCGATGTTCCATGCCCTTACAAAGAAGCAAATCCCCTGGTATCTTCCCCTGATACATCTCAGCCGAAACATACAGGATCCACCATGCTGGCAACAGATCTCAACGGTGACGGGCTTGCTGATTTACTTACAGGCGGCATATACTTTCCAAATATTATCCAGCTGATCAACGGGGGAACAAGGGATTCCGCTTTCATGATAAGCAAGGATACAGTGTTCCCTTCATATGACCGATCCGTGCTCCTAAGTGATTTTCCGGCCATGTCATTCCTCGACATGGATAATGACGGCATAAAAGATCTTGTGGTATCTCCTTTTGATCCCAGTTATTATACGGCGGAAAACAAAAAGAGCGTATGGTTTTATAAGAATACAGGAACCAATACCAATCCTCATTTTGTCTTTCAGACTGATGATTTTTTTCAGTCCGAAATGCTTGATTTTGGCACCAGCTCCTTTCCGGCAGTTGCCGACATGAACGGAGACGGGCTCGCTGACCTGCTTATAGGCAATTATGGCTATTATGACTCTTCGCATCTTCAGAATGGGTACCTGTATTCATATTTTACATCATCCATTGCCTATCTGAAGAATACCGGGACAATAACCGGGCCTTCATTTGAGCTTGTTTCCACCGATATAGCCCATGCGTCAGGATTGAACGTGCATGCATTGAATCCCTGTGTTTATGACCTGAACAATGACGGGCTGCCTGATCTGTTATGCGGGCAGGAAGACGGCAGCCTCATCTACTTTCCATCACGGGGCGACAGTGCCGGCATACCTGTTTTCGGCTCCCCCCAGATGAATTACCAGCAGATCAGGACCAGCGGCTTCAGCGCACCCCAGCTGTTTGATCTCGACCATGACGGCTTGCCCGACCTGATCGTAGGACAGCAAAACGGTACCATGAAATATTACAGGAACACGGGAAGCCTGGGAAATCCTGTATTTACCTTTACCCTTGACAGCCTTGGAAAAGTGGATGTGACTAATCATAATTTATCCTATTATGGTTATTGTACCCCGTTTTTCTTTCGTAATGACCAGGATAAAACCTGTCTGCTGTCCGGGTCGGATGAAGGTAAATTGCATCTTTACACAAATATTGACGGTAATTTGAACGGACGGTTCCTTGAGATAGATTCTTTGAACCAATACATTGGAATTTCCGATGACAGCCTGAGGATCGGATGGCGGACAGCAGGGATTCTTTCTCATTTAAGCGATCCAAAGTATTTTGACCTGGTTTGTGGAAACTTCAGCGGCGGGCTGAATTATTTTTCAAAAGGAAATGCCCCTGGGATACAGGAGCACCAATTGAAGGAAAATGTTTTAAACCTGAGGGTTTATCCTGTGCCGGCTGATCTGGAAATAAGGATAGATCTTTGGAAAAACGGGACATTATTTAAGGAACCCGGCCCTGACGGCAGCGGGTCCTGCATCCTGAGATTGTATAATATCTTCGGCAAAGAAATCAGACTGTCGGAATATTCTCCCGGTTCACAGATATGCATCTCCTCCCTGCCTGATGGGATTTATATTGCCGAACTTACCCTTCCCGGATCTTCCCGGATGACCAGGGGCAAGTTCCTTGTTAACCATAAGGAATCACAATAAGCTTCTGCTTCTCTGATATTTTATAAAAACTGCCCACCCCGGCGGCTGATCTGTTTAACCCTGCTTTCCCCAATGGGAACTGAAACTTCTCATTTTTGTTAACAATCACAGGGTAAAAAAAATTCCCCCACCAAGACACACTTTTGTGTCATATTATATGTTTTACTACTCTCATAAGCTTTTTAAAGCGTAACTATTTTTTCAAAACACCGTACAACAATGTTAATAAAAAGAAGTTATTAACATGTGTGGGTGAAAGTGGGTAAATGTGGGAAAATTGAGCGTATATTAGCATCGCTGAATTTATGCAATGGTTCCTTTGACTAATCTTATCGGTGAATTTGAATGCAGGCTTGATGACAAGAGCCGTGTAATCCTTCCGGCAGGTCTGAAAAAGCAGATCTCCCCGGAAGCAAATGACAGGTTCGTCATCAACCGCGGATTTGAGAACTGCCTGGTCCTTTATCCCATGAATGAGTGGAAAAGCACCAGTGAAGAGATCAACCGTTTAAATCTTTACAACCGTAAGAACAGGGATTTCGTAAGGTATTTTTACCGCGGTGCTACGGAATTATCGCTCGACAATGCCAACCGCCTGCTGCTGCCTAAACAATTATTAAGCTACGCCGGTATCGTGCGTGATGTCGTCCTGTTTGCATTCTCAAACCGAATTGAAGTCTGGGCCAGGGATAAGTATGAGAAACTTATGACCGACGAGCCTGAGGATTTCGCTCTTCTTGCCGAGGAGGTCATGGGCAAACAAGAAAAAAGCGACGCCATCGAAGATGTACCATAAGCCTGTCTTATTAAACCAATGTCTGGATCTTCTCGCTGTCAGGCCGGGAGGGACCTATGTTGATGCGACATTCGGCGGCGGTGGGCATTCCGTTGAGATACTCAAAAGGTTGGAAAATGGAAGGCTCATTGCCTTTGACCAGGACGAAGATACTGTGCTGAAGAAACCGGATGATCCGAGGCTCATCCTGGTCAACCATAATTTCAGGTTCCTCAGGAACTTCCTGAGGTTGTACAAGCTGGTTCCGGTTGACGGGATCCTGGCCGACCTGGGCGTTTCTTCGCACCAGATTGATCTTCCTGAAAGAGGTTTTTCAACCCGTAGCACAGGCGAGCTTGATATGCGCATGGACCGCAGGAAATCTCTCACTGCACGCACAATAATCAATACATCGTCTGAAGAGAACCTGCTTGAAATGTTCCGTCGTTATGGGGAGATTAAAAATGCCAGGAAACTCGTGTCGAGGATTGTTTCAGCCCGTAAAGATAAGGAGATTGTTACTACGACCGGCCTGGTCACTATTTCCAAAGCCTGCGCCGAAAGAGGTAAAGAGAACAAGTACCTGGCACAGGTCTTTCAGGCATTGCGCATCGTGGTCAACCAGGAACTGGAATCGCTTGAAGACCTTTTGAAACAGAGCACAGAAGTTTTAAAACCCGGGGGCAGGATTGCTGTTATCTCCTATCATTCGCTGGAGGATAAAATGGTAAAGAATTATTTCCGGGCAGGGAATCCGGAAGGAGTGCTGAATAAAGATTTTTATGGAAATGTCATATCACCTTTTACAGTAATAACGAGGAAGCCGGTAATACCCGGCGATGAGGAAACAGCTGAAAACAGCAGGGCAAGAAGTGCCAGGCTGAGGGTGGCAGAAAAGAAATAGCCATTAGCCATGAGTGATGAGCGATGAGCCATGAGTAAAAAGATAAATTGTGTGAAACGATATACCGGTCAATGAAAGAGATCAGGGTAAATAAAATGAAGGAAAACCCGGCGGAGACCGAATGGAAGCATATCTCCTATGAAAACGAGCTTCAACCGGAAACCACGGATCCTGGCGGGGAAACTGCAGTGGACAGTTCGGAGGAAATCAAGCCTGCAAAAAAAACGCATAAAGGCAGGAGAAGGGTCCAGGATGTGCTGGGAGGCGATTATCTTTCAAAACAAACAGTTACGGATAATGTTCCCTTCCTGCTTTACCTTGCCATACTTGTCATGATGTATATCTCCAACACCTATAGTACCGAAAGGATGTACAAGCAGATTGAGAAAACCAAAACCGAACTGAAGGAGCTCAGGTTTGAGTATATCACTTCCCGGTCCGCCCTGATGTTTTCAAGCAGGCTCTCGGAACTGAATAAGAGAGCTCAGTCAATGGGGCTGAAAGAAACTGTCATTCCCCCTGTGAAAATATTTTATTCTGCGGATTCTGTATTAATAGGAAAATAAATGACCCAGGATGTAAGGAAAGGCATATTGACAAGAGTTTACCTGGTTTACCTTGGGGTATTGCTTTTCGGCCTGGCTATTCTCGGAAGGGCATTTTACATCCAGTACTTTGAAAAAAAGGCCTTGATGGAGATGGCAACAAAACAGGAAATGAAGGTCTCTTCTATCGAACCTATAAGGGGTAATATCCTGTCGGATGACGGGTCACTGCTCGCTGTTTCGGTGCCGATTTTCGAAGTCCGCATGGACCTTGATGTTGATTCTTTGTCAGATGAAGTGTTTAAAAATGGGGTCGATTCTCTTGCCATCTGTTTGTCACAGCTTTATAAAGACAGATCTGCAACCGACATCAAGGACAAACTGTGGGAAGCCAGGAGAAACAGAGAAAGTTTTTTCCTGATTAAACGTGACGTCACCTATCCCGAGGTGAAGAAAATACGAAGATTCCCCATATTCCGAAGGGGACAATACAAAGGCGGGTTGATTGTTACTCCGCAATGGGAACGCGAACTCCCGTACAAATCCCTTGCAAAAAGAATTATCGGGTACGAAAAAGGAGAAGGCGAGCATAAAGTATATGTTGGCCTCGAAGGCCGGTTTTCGAAGGAGCTTGAAGGCGTGGGAGGTTCCCGTTTGATGAGGCGTGTTGGCGCCAGCGTCTGGATGCCTGTGGATCTTGACAGCCAGGTGGAACCTCAAAATGGCCTGGATATCGTGACAACCATCGATATCGAACTCCAGGATATGACAGAATCAGCACTCCGGAAGGAATTGATCGCCGACAGTGCAGATCATGGCTGCATAATAGTGATGGAGGTAAAAACAGGGCATGTCAAAGCCATCTCGAACCTCGGAAGGACTAAAAAGGGAACTTATGAAGAAGTCTTCAATTATGCGATAGCCGAATGCAACGACCCCGGGTCAACATTCAAACTGGCTTCTTTCCTGGTGGCTTTCGAGGATGGGAAAGCTGACCTGAACACCATGGTCCCGACCGGCAACGGTGTAGTCTACTTTTCAGGCCATAAAATTGAAGATGCACATCACCAGAGTCTGGGAACAATTACAGCACAGGAGGTCTTTGAAAGATCCTCAAATGTGGGAACAGCAAAAATGATCTATTCGCTTTATTCGGATCAGCCGCAAAAGTTCATCGACGGCCTTTACCGGCTGGGTCTCAACAATCCGCTTAACCTTCAGATCGACGGGGAAGTGCCTCCGACCATAAAGAACACAAAAAGCAGATCCTGGTCAGCCTTATCGCTTCCCTGGATGGCATATGGATACGAGGTCTCACTTGCCCCCATTCATATGATCACATTATATAATTCTATTGCCAATAACGGAACAATGGTAAAGCCATTGTTCGTCAGTGAGATCCGGAAAAACGGACAGGTGCTGAGAAAATTCGACCCGGTTGTGCTCAACCCGAAGGTGGTCTCCCAGCGTACAGTACAGATGGCTAAAACTTTAATGGAAGGAGTGGTGCTGCGCGGCACGGCAAATAATATCAACAATCCCATTTACCAGATTGCCGGAAAAACAGGAACGGCGCAGCTGGCACAGGAAAACCGCGGTTACAGCCAGGGCACTAAAAATGTCCGTTACAAAGGTTCATTCATAGGATATTTTCCTGCCGGAAACCCCAGGTATACCATGATGGTTGTTATTGTAGACCCCCGGAAAGGCAAGTTTTACGGCGCCCAGGTTGCCTCACCCGTGTTCAAGGAGATTGCCGACAGAATATACGCTCGCCAGCAGGATGTTCAATTCCCCTTTAAAAAAGACACCCTGCACGGTCTGATGCCTTATGCCCATGCCGGCTTACAGCAGGATCTTCAGGAAGCATACAGCGCCCTGGGCTACAGCAGCAATAAGATAGCAGTAAGTGCCACATGGATACGGCCGATTCCTGATAACGATAAAGTCATCTTTTATCCTGAAGTAACATCCAGGAATCAAATGCCCGATGTAACCGGAATGGGACTAAAAGATGCCTTATACCGGCTGGAGCAACTGGGGCTCAACGTAATAGCTAACGGGAAAGGTTCAGTCGTGAACCAATCCATAAAAGCGGGAAGCATTATCAATAAGGGGATGAGTGTTGTCATTGAACTACAGGTCATACAGCCTAAACCAAAGACCCAGGCATGAGGAGGCTGAGTGAAATATTGCCTGAAAAAGGAAACCCTGAAATCATCGGCAGGGAGGATGTGATGATACGGTCACTGCAATTTGATTCCCGTAAAACAGGCCCGGGAGACCTGTTCGTGGCTGTCAGGGGGAATACATCCGACGGACATGCATTCATAAGCCAGGCTCTTTATAATGGGGCGGCAGCCATAGTCTGTGAACAAATCCCGGATGAAATACCCGAAGGGGTGACGGTAGTAAAAGTCAGTGACTCGGCCGAAAGTCTCGGAGAAATGGCCTCTCTTTTCTATGAACAGCCTTCCCGGCAACTCAGGCTGATCGGGATTACCGGCACTAACGGGAAAACAACCACGGTCACGCTGCTTCAGAAGTTATTCACTGAACTTGGCTATAAGACCGGAATGCTCAGTACCATCCGGAACCTTATCTGCGAACGTGAGGTTCCTGCCACCCATACAACGCCCGACCCGGTCCAGATCAACAGCCTCCTCGGCGAGATGGTCAGGGAAGGCTGTGAATACTGCTTTATGGAAGTGAGTTCACATGCGGTGGATCAGAAACGAATTGCCGGACTGAAGTTCAGCGGGGGGATTTTCTCAAATCTGACCCACGACCATCTCGATTATCATAAAACATTTGAAGCTTACCTTAAAGCAAAGAAAGGTTTCTTTGATGGTTTGCCTGCAGATGCATTTGCACTGGTGAACAAAGATGATAAGAACGGACTTGTTATGCTGCAGAACTGCAGTGCCTCAAAATACACCTACAGCCTGCTTTCCATGGCCGATTTTCATTGCAGGATACTTGAAAACCAGTTTACCGGTCTGCATCTGAACATGGACGGGCAGGATGTATGGTTCCGGCTCATCGGTTCCTTTAATGCATACAACCTGTTATCGGTTTATGCATGCGCGGTTTTACTGGGTCAGGCCCCATCGGACGTCCTGACCTTGCTGAGCCGCATGAAACCCGTTGACGGAAGGTTCAATTATATAAACGGGCCAAGGCATATTACAGCCATCGTGGATTATGCCCATACTCCCGACGCCCTGAAGAATGTCCTTGAAACCATCAACAGCATCCGCACACACAAGGAGAAGGTCATCACGGTAGTAGGCGCAGGCGGCAACCGGGATGCAGCCAAAAGGCCAATAATGGCAAGGATTGCCTGCAACCTCAGTGATATGGTGATCCTGACATCCGACAACCCGAGGTTTGAGGATCCCGGGTCAATCCTGGATCAGATGAAGAAAGGAGTCGAATCCTTTCATTCTTCAAAAGTCCTTGTGATCAGTGACCGGCATGAAGCAATCAAAACCGCAGTCGCCTTTGCCAATGAAAACGATATTATCCTGGTAGCTGGCAAAGGCCATGAAACCTACCAGGAAATCCGGGGAGTTAAATATCCTTTTGATGACAGGGAAATACTAAACGGCATTTTTATGCAGGAAGAAGATAAACAAACCAGGTAAACCGAAAACCTATGCTGTATTATTTATTCATCTGGCTCCATAAAGTGACCAACTTCCCCGGGGCAGGGGTGTTCAAGTTCATTTCTTTCCGGGCCGCCTTCGCGCTGATCACATCCCTCTTCATTTCAATGATCATCGGCAGGAAACTGATCGGGTTCCTGAAACGAAAACAGGTGGGTGAAACAATCAGGGACCTGGGGCTGGAAGGTCAGACAACCAAACAGGGAATCCCGACCATGGGAGGACTTATAATCCTTGCAGCTATTCTCATACCTACCCTGCTGTTTGCCAAGCTGCATAATACATATATCATACTGGTCCTTGTTGCCACCATATGGCTTGGAGTCATAGGATTCCTTGATGATTACATAAAGGTTTTCAAAAAGGATAAAAAAGGCCTGCCGGGTAAGATTAAGATCCTCGGGCAGATCGGGCTTGGCCTGATAGTCGGATTCACCATGTACTTCAATGACAAGATCGTTATCCGTGAAAAGGCCAGTGACCAGGCATATGTTCCTTCCCAGGAAATCTTCAACGCTGATAATCCGGCTGATAAAGTAAGGCTGTTTTCAAAGGAGGAAATCAAATCCACCAAAACCACCATCCCTTTTATAAAACATAATGAATTTGACTATTCCTGGCTCGTATCCTGGATAAGTCCGTCGGCCCATTTTTATACCTGGCTGGTTTTCATCCCCATTGTGATATTTATCATCATCTCCGTTTCCAATGGTGCCAACCTGACCGATGGACTCGATGGCCTGGCGACCGGCACTTCTGCAATTATCGGGGTAACCCTTGGAGTCCTGGCGTATGTTTCAGGTAATAGTGTCATTGCCAACTATTTGAACATCATGTATATACCTAACAGCGGTGAGCTGGCTATCTACATCTCGGCATTTGTGGGGGCGTGTATCGGGTTTTTATGGTACAACTCATTTCCGGCCCAGGTTTTCATGGGAGATACGGGAAGCCTTGCGCTGGGGGGGATAGTTGCGGTTTTTGCCATCATGATCAGAAAAGAGATCATGATCCCTATTTTCTGCGGGATATTTCTTATGGAAAACCTTTCGGTTGTGATGCAAGTCAGTTATTTCAAATATACCAAACGAAAATTCGGACAGGGCAGGAGAATTTTTAAAATGTCACCTCTTCACCATCATTATCAGATGCTGGGGTATCATGAGGCAAAGATCGTGATGCGGTTCATGATCATAGGGATTATGCTTGCAGTACTGACGATTGTGACATTGAAGATAAGATAGCGATTAGCGATTAGTAAATAAAAACCGAGGAACTGTATTAATTATAATCATAAAACCACAAGCTATGACTTTAGAATCCCTGGCATTACAAGGACATGCGAATGTCTATGACAATCTGGCCGCCACAGTCGCCACCCGCATCAGTGAAACGCGGAAGGCCTGTTTCAGGGAATGGTTCTCTGATTTCAGCAAGACAGAGCACCGGCTTGAGTTTGTCGCGAATATCCATGGTATCACGTTCATCGATGATTCCATTTCCGGAAGTATCAATGCATCCTGGTTTGCACTGGAAAGCATGTCGAAACCCATAATCTGGATTGTCGGAAACGGAATTTCCCTCGATGATCTCGTATCACTGAAACCAGTGGTTGAAAAAAAGGTCAAGGCGATCATCTGCCTGGGCGCCGGGAATACATTTGTACACCAGGCTTTCGGTGATCTGGAGATTCCGATTGCCGACACCTATACAATGGCTGAAACGGTGGAAGCTGCCTATTATCTTGGAAGAAAAGGCGATGTAGCCTTATTTTCACCCGGTTGCGAGGAGGATGAGCTGATCGGGGACCATGAAGTCAGAGGCCTGGCTTTCAGGAAGTTTGTCAAAAACCTTTAATGCTGTAAAGTATGCCCGGCATTTTTAAACATATCAGGGGTGACAAGGTAATCTGGGTTATCGTGATCCTGTTATCCATCTTCTCATTGCTGGCTGTATACAGTTCAACCGGCACCCTTGCCTACAGAAAGCAACACGGGAACACCGAATATTATATGATGAAGCACCTGCTGATCCTGGGATTTGGCTTTGGGCTCATGTACCTCACTCATCTGATAAAATACACCTATTTTTCCAGGATATCCCAGATTGGTTTATTGCTAACCTTTCCGCTGCTTGCTTTAACTCTCATATCAGGGACAAATCTGAATGAAGCAAGCCGCTGGCTGACCGTTCCTATAATCAATCTCACGTTTCAAAGTTCCGATATGGCCAAGCTGTTCCTTATCATGTACCTGGCACGGATACTCAGTAAAAAGCAGGAACTGGTTGAAAATTTCAGCAGGGGATTCCTGCCGGTTATATTACCTGTGATCGCTGTCACTTTATTCATCCTCCCTGCGAACTTTTCAACGGCAGCCATTCTTTTCGTGACCTGCCTCATCCTTATGTTCATCGGGCGTATGAGCCTGAAATATATTTTCTCCCTGATCGGACTTGGATTGGTTTCGGTTGTATTTATTTTTGTCGTTGCCCTTATATTTCCACATTTGTTTCCCAGGGGAGAAACCTGGGTCAAGCGGGTTGACCATTTCATCCATAAGGATAAAGCCAGCGCTGATGCAACTTACCAGGTTGATCAGGCAAAAATTGCAATTGTGTCAGGAGGCCTGCTGGGGAAGTCTCCCGGTAAAAGCACCCAGAGAAATTTCCTGCCCCATCCCTATTCCGATTTCATTTTTGCCATAATAATTGAGGAATACGGTCTGATCGGAGGAAGTTTTGTGATGCTCTTATACCTG
>Ga0182021_10002641_pt1 | contig 20964 bp, 18 predicted proteins | sample 612E3MmetaG_FD_120493 | JGI IMG/M metagenome (GOLD analysis project Ga0182021, IMG submission 120493) | Permafrost microbial communities from Stordalen Mire, Sweden - 612E3M metaG (Illumina Assembly) | ecosystem: Environmental > Terrestrial > Soil > Wetlands > Permafrost | place: Sweden... | reverse complement strand
TGAACGCCGCTTTCAACCGAGACCTGCTGCAATCGTTGCTGTTCTCGCTGGCTTTGGCAGTGGGGCTGACGCCGGAACTTCTGCCGATGATCATCACCGTCGTCCTTTCCCGGGGCGCCATCAAGATGGCAGGGAAGGACGTCATCGTCAAAAAGTTGTCCTCCATCCAGGACCTGGGTTCGATGGACACCCTGTGCACCGACAAGACCGGAACTTTGACGGAGAACCGGATCGCACTGATCCTGCACGTGGACCCGGAGGGAAACGATGACGATGCGGTGCTCCTGGACGCCTATCTTAACAGCTTTTACGAGACAGGGATAAAAAGTCCATTGGACGCAGCTCTCTTGGAATATCGCAAGATCGATACGTCGCTTTTCACCAAGGTGGATGAGATACCGTTCGATTTCGTGCGTAAGAAATTGTCGGTGGTGGTGGGGAAGGGGGGCGAACGAACGCTGATCACCAAGGGCGCCCCGGAAGAGGTGTTCAAATCCTGTTCGAAATGCCGTTTGCGTACGGGGACGGTCGACATGGCCGCCGCCCAGGCCACGGCCGACGAGAAGTTCAGGAAGATGAGCTCTGACGGCTTCCGGGTACTGGGCATAGCAGAGAAAACACTGGACGCGGGTCGTTCGGTCTACGAGCCCACGGACGAGAACGGAATGACGTTCGTCGGTTTCCTTGCCTTCATCGATCCCCCCAAGGATAGTGCGGCCGAGGCCATCAGGTTGATGCAAGCTTCTGGCGTTGAACTGAAGGTGCTCACCGGCGACAATGAGCTGGTGACCCGTCACGTCTGCGAGTCCATCGGGGTCCAGGTGAAGGGAATAGTCCTCGGCAACGATATCGCCAACATCACTGATATGGCATTGGCTCGCATCGTGGAGGATGCCAACCTCTTCTGCCGCATGAACCCGGTACAGAAGGAGAGGGTCATCCGGGCACTCCGGGCGAACAACCACGTCGTAGGATACCTGGGCGACGGGGTGAATGACGCCCCTCCTTTGAAGGCGGCGGATGTGGGCATCTCCGTGGACACGGCAGTGGACGTCGCCAAGGAATCGGCGGACATCATCCTTCTGAAGAAGGACCTGAAGGTTCTGGAGGACGGTATCCTGGAGGGGCGCCAGACCCATGCAAACACCATGAAGTACATCATGATGGGCACGTCGAGCAACTTCGGCAACATGTTCTCCGTGGCGGCCGCCTCTGTATTCCTGACCTTCTTGCCCATGTTGCCGATCCAGATACTCCTCGGCAACCTGCTTTATGACGTATCCGAGCTGACCATTCCTACAGACAACGTGGATAAGACGTTCATCGAGAAGCCCAGGAGGCTGAGCGTGAAGTTCATCAGGGACTATACGCTGGTGTTCGGATTGATCAGTTCGGTTTTCGATATCATCACATTTGCGATACTGCTGTTCATCTTCCACGCCTCCCCCCAGCAGTTCCAATCGAGCTGGTTCATCGAGGGTTTGGCAACCCAGGTGCTCATCATATTCGTCATTAGGACTCGTATCACGCCATTCTATCGTTCCAAGCCGAGCCGCCTGCTCACCATCAGTAGTCTGACCATCGTTGCCGTGGGTTTTCTCATTCCCTACACTCCGATCGGTGCGCTTTTCGACTTTGTAGCCCCGCCGTTGGAGTTCTACCTAGCCCTGGTCGGGATCATAGCCTCATATCTGGTCCTGGTGGAGGTGGTCAAATACTATTTCTATCGATATTTCGTCAAACGGGGCTATTGAGAAAGAAGCGACCGACTTTTGTCATAAAAGGGCTTGTCTAACATCAATATTCTTATGACCAGAATGATAAAACAGCTAATTTTCATGGAACCCGGAATCGAATTGATTTTCTGATGAAATTTAAAATACCGGAGATCAAGACGGATCATGTCTGGAGCATTCTACCTGTTCCTTCTGTTCGGTCTTTGGAAGGTCAGGGCCGGTCGCAAGATCGGGTTGGGTATATGGTGGTCGCACACCAAGATCGTCAAGAGGTTCCCTTGGCTGGAATGAGGACGATCCGACCCCTATTATCCTAGAGGCGATATTAAGAATACAAAGTTCGGGGCCAAGAATGCCTGGTCCGAGGATTGGCCTAGTTACACCTCCGGTCATGAAGCAATTATTGCGAATGTTTCATTTTTCCTTCGAACTCGAGGCACGGACCCATCGGTGGGTGGCATAACGAAAGGTTAAAGGCATGTATTGATTTTGCCCAGAAAAGCACAGAAGGTCTTCACCACGAGTTCGAACTTCGATGGGACGTTGGATGCTCTAAAAAATATCGTTACAAGAGCGATGGGGGCATCCATTGGACGCTGATCTGTTCTTCATCCTCCTAACGGTAACTGGCACCTTAGGAGCAGCTTCCGCCGTAGCCCTTAGGAAGTGGGAGAGGGCCTGTGCCGCGGTCTCTTTCGGTGCCGCCGCTCTTTCCGCCCTATTCGGGACCATCGTCGCCATCATGGTGCTGACCGGCTCGCCGATGAACATCCAACTACCGTTCGATACGCCGTTCGGGTATTTCGGGTTCTCGTTGGACCGGCTGGGAGGTTTCTTCCTCCTGGTCATCTCAATAGTTTCCTTCGCCGTCTCCATCTACTCGATAGGGTACTCGAGGGAGTACGATGGCAAGTACAGCATCGCCCTGCTCGGCCTGCTCTTTAACGCGTTCCTGCTTGCGATGGCATTCGTCGTTTCGGCGAACAACGCAATCTTTTTCCTAATCGTTTGGGAATCGATGTCCCTGACCTCATACCTCCTGGTCGTGTATGAGAACCGTAAGGAAGGTATCGCGTCATCCGGTCTTCTCTATGTTGTGATGACTCATCTGGGCACCGCGCTGATCATGGTGGCCCTTATCATGATGGGCATCTATGCCCATTCATTTGAGTTCTCCGCCTACTCGGGTGTCGGCGCGTTGATGCCCAGTGTCTTAAAGAGCACGCTATTCGTATTGTTGTTCATCGGTTTCGGCACCAAGGCCGGTATCATCCCGTTGCATGTCTGGTTGCCCTATGCGCATCCCGCCGCGCCTTCGAACGTTTCGGCGCTAATGTCCGGCGTCATGGTCAAGACTGCAGTGTTCATGCTGATACGTACATTCTTCGATTTCCTCGGCGTCACCGATACCTGGTGGGGTCTCCTAGTGTTGCTGGTCGCTTCCATCTCCGCACTGCTCGGGGTGATGTACGCTCTGATGGAGACGGACATCAAGCGGGTCCTCGCCTACTCCACGGTGGAGAATGTTGGAATAATATTGATCGGCATGGGCGCCGCGATGGTCTTTGAATCCTATCATCTTGACATGCTAGCCGGTCTGGCTCTGATCGCTACATTGCTGCATGTAATGAACCATGCCTTTTTCAAGGGGGCATTGTTCATGGGCGCCGGATCGATACTCTTCGCCACCCACACCAAGGACATGGAGAAACTTGGTGGTCTGGCCCGGAAGATGAAGTGGACCGGGATCATATTCTTCATCGGCGCCCTGTCCATCGCGGCCATCCCCCCGTTCAACGGTTTCGTCAGCGAATGGTTAATCTTCCAGTCGCTCCTTCAGTCCTCCCAGATACCGGATATGACCGTGAAGGTCCTGTTGCCGGTGACGATTGCTATATTGGCATTGACCGGCGCACTGGCCGCTGTTTGTTTCGTTAGGCTGTTCGGTATCGTTTTCCTGGCCAAGCCTCGGAGCGAACAAGCAGAGCATGCCGAGGAAGTTCCCCGGACCATGTTGATAGGTTCGGGGCTGGCCGCTATCCTGTGCATCGTCACCGGCGTCTTCTCCTTCGCCATCATCCCCTACGTGGACCAAGTGACAACGCCTCTGGTGGGTGCTTCGGCAGCCTCATCCATCGTGAACGGGTTCGTCATCAGTCCCACTAACGACCAGTTCTCGACCATGTCACCGTTCGTATTGGCCATCCTGATCGCCGTCATGGTCCCTCTGGTCATCGTGATCTCCAAGCGTTACGGGGGAAAACGGAAAACGGTGGTCGGGGACACCTGGGATTGCGGAACGCCGCTCACAGCCCGAAACCAGTACACCGGTACCGCCTACTCCAACCCGCTCGTCCGGGTCTTCAGCTACATCTATCGACCGAGGCCTGAGGTCAAGACCGAATCGACCTCCTCGCCATATGTGAAAAAGAGGCTTTCCTACACCTTCGTCGTCGTGCCAGTATTCGAGAAATACCTCTACCGACCGATAGTGGTCGTAATGGTCGCACTGGCTCGCTGGGTAAGTAAGATACAAGCGGGGAGCATTCAGGCCTATCTGGCATACATTTTCGCCACATTAGTCCTGCTGCTCATCATATTCAGGTGATGTGAAGTGGACCAGATATATACCGACATCGTGCTGAGCGTCCTGCAGGCGCTGTTCCTGCTCGCGATAGCACCGTTGGTCACCGGCATCATAAGGAAGATCAAGGCCCACATGCAGCAAAGGAAGGGTGCTAGCATCTTCCAGCCCTACCGGGATATCGCCAAGTACTTCCACAAGGACTCGGTCGTTTCATCGGAGACATCCTGGATATTCTCGATAACCCCTTACATCTCCATGGCAGCAGTGCTCATAGCCGCGCTCCTGGTGCCTGTCTTCGTTACCCGGACACTTGGTTTCGTCGGGGACCTCATCGTCGTCGTCTACCTGCTCGGGACCGTCAGATTCTTCACCGCATTGGCCGGACTGGACGCCGGCAGTGCCTTTGGCGGGATGGCCTCCAGCAGGGAGATGATGGTGTCATCGATCGTCGAGCCGACGATGCTTCTCTCCATCTTCGCCATGGGCCTGATTACCGGGACTACGAGCCTGGGTTCGATTGCCAGCGCACTATCCGTATCGGGGATCGACCTGGTGCGGCCCGCTCTGTTCCTGGCATCTGCCGCCTTCTTCATATCCACGATAGCTGAGAATGCCCGGGTACCGGTCGACAACCCGACTACCCATCTCGAGCTCACGATGATCCATGAGGGCATGATCCTGGAGTACTCGGGCAAGAAACTGGGTCTGATGGAGCTCTCCAGCATGACCCGTTTGGTCCTTTACTTCACGATACTGTCCAACGTGTTCTTCCCCTGGGGGATCGCGAACGACCTGTCGGTCCTCAGTATTGGGGCGGGGCTGGTCGCCATCTTGGTCAAGGTAATGTTCCTGGCGTTAATCATCGCTATCATCGAATCGTCGATATCGAAGCTGCGGCTCTTCCGACTGCCCAATCTGTTGACCGTTTCGTTCACGCTGGCATTGCTGGCGGTGATGTCATTCTACATTTTATGAGGCGTAAAAGATGAACGACATATTCCTGACCGACGTGATAAATGGGCTGGCAGCCCTGATCCTGCTATTCGCATTCGTGCTAGTGGCAGGAGTCCGGATGGGTCAGATCATCCGGGCATACACGCTTGGGTCCCTGGCACTCGGACTTCTTGCGGCCGCGGTGGCTTACTACACAAAAGCGGACCACATCTATGTCGTCGCCGTGCTCACCATCGTGCTGAAGGTCATCGTGATCCCCAAGTTCCTGAACTACACCGTAGATCGGATCAAGGTCAAGAAAGAGGTCGAACCTCTGGTCAGCATACCTGGCTCTCTGCTGATTTGCGGCGGTCTGACATTCATCGCCTATTATATTGCGTCGCCCATCATCGCGCAGGGCAGTTCCATAACCAAGAATTGCCTCGCAATATCCATTGCCGTCGTGTTCATCGGTTTTTTTGTGATCATCGCACGACGCAAGGCCATGACCGAGATCGTCGGCCTGCTCATGATGGAGAACGGTCTGTTCCTGGCGGCGATATCACTGACCTACGGCATGCCGATGATCGTTGAGATTGGAGTGTTCTTTGATGTGCTGGTCGCGGCCATCATAATGGGGATATTCGCCTTCAAGATCAACCATACATTTGAAACGCTGGATACCACGTTCATGCGGAGGCTGAGGGACTGATGATGCTAGAAATAATGATAGCCATACCCCTCGTGACAGCGCTCCTGGTCTTCATCACCCGGTCCCGCCGACAAATGGAGCTGGTTTCTACTGCTGGCATAGTGGCACTCTTCGCGGTCGCCTGCTACATAGTATACGACGTCATCGCGGACGGCAACATCGAGTACAGCATCTGGTACCTGGATTCGCTGAGCGCATACATGCTGTTCATCATCACCTTCATCGGGCTGATGGCAGCGATCTATTCGATACCTTACATAAGCCATGAGATAAAGGAGAGAGAGCTAACGGTGGACCGGGCCAAATATTATTATGTCCTGTTCCACGTATTCATGTTCACCATGCTGATGGTGGTCATCAGCAACAACCTGGGCATCATGTGGATCGCCATCGAGGCGACCACGTTGGTGTCCGCATTCCTGGTCGGGTTCACCGAGAACGACATGGCCGTTGAGGCAGCATGGAAATACCTCATAATCTGCTCCGTGGGCATCACCTTGGCGCTTTTCGGTACCATCCTGGCCTACGCATCGTCGATCACCGTCCTGGGGGAATCCTCAGATGCGCTCAACTGGTCCACGCTGATGGCTAACGCGGCGCAGCTGGACCCCACGCTTCTGAAGATATCCTTTATCCTGATCATGGTCGGTTACGGTACCAAAGTGGGCTTGGCCCCGATGCATACCTGGTTGCCGGACGCACACTCCCAGGCGCCGACACCGGTCAGCGCTCTGTTGTCCGGAGTACTGCTGAACTGTGCCATGTACGGAATCCTGAGGTACCATCTCATCGTCTCCGTCAGCGTACCCGGATTCTCCTCCACATTGCTATTGTTGTTTGGTCTGGTTTCCATGGCCGTAGCGGCTGCTTTCATCATCGTGGCGAGGGATTTCAAGAGGCTGCTCGCCTACTCGTCCATCGAGCACATGGGCATTATCGCCTTCGGTTTCGGTATCGGAGGGTTCCTGGGCATATTTGGCGCACTGTTGCACATGCTCAACCACGCCCTCACCAAATGCCTGATGTTCCTTGGCGCAGGCAATCTCCTGCAGAAGTTCAAAACTCGGGACATATCCCAAATAAGGGGTGTGGCAACGCTGATGCCGATAACCGCGGTGCTGTTCATCGCCGGGGCGCTGGCGATAACTGGCTCGCCGCCCTTTAGCATATTCCTGTCCGAGGTGACGATCATGACTGGAGGATTATCCTCCGCCAATTACCTCGCCGTCGGTATCTATATCCTGTTGCTCGCGGTGATTTTCGCTGCGTTCATGTACCATGTGAGCAAGATGATGTTCGGTGAACCAACGGAAGGCGTTACGAAGGGCGAATTGGAGCGTTCCCGCTTCCTGCCAATGGGAACCCTTCTGGTCATGATATTGGTAATGGGCGTATTCATACCGACCCAGCTTCATGACCTACTGGTAAAGATCGCCTCGTTGTTCCAGGTGTTCCCATGAGCGAAGAGTATCTTACCGAGATCATCGAGGACCTGCCACCAAACGTGGCCATCGGCGTGGAGTCGACCTGGTGGGAGGGCCGCAACCTGCGAATAGACGTTAACAAGGACACATTGCCGGAAATGGTGGCCCACCTGAACCGGCGATACCACGTGACCTTGATATCCCAACATGCCACGGATGAGCGGGAGTTCATCTCGTGCTTCTGCCTGTACACGATCTTCTCTTTGCCGCGCAAGGATCTGTTCCTTACCCTGGCGACAAGAATCCCGGATTCCCTGCCAGCCTACCGGACGCTCACCTCCGAGGTGTTCGCCGCCTACTGGTACGAACGCGAGATAATGGACATGTTCGGCATCACCGCGGTCGGGCATCCGGATCCCAGGCCGCTCGTCCTTTGGGACGACTGGCCTCTCGGTTATTATCCTCTGAGAAAGGATTTTGATATCGAGTCCAAGGTGGAAAGGATCAAGACCGACTATCCCTACCGTCCGGTCGAGGGCGAGGGCGTGTTCGTGATCCCGGTCGGGCCGGTCCATGCCGGTGTGATCGAACCGGGACATTTCCGTTTCAGCGTGGCCGGTGAACCGATAATCAATCTGGAGATCAGGATGGGCTATGTCCATCGCGGGGTGGAGAAGTTGTCCGAGTCGACCCCCTATCACCGGGGCACTTTCCTCGCCGAACGCATCTCCGGCGACAACGGCTTCGCACATTCAACCGCATATTGCCAGGCGCTGGAATCGATCGCCGAGGTCATGATCCCGGAGCGGGCAGAGAGCATCCGGACGGTGATGCTAGAGATGGAGCGCATCTACAACCACATCGGTGACCTCGGGGGTATCGCCCTGGATACCGCTTTCAACGTCGGCGCCCAGCAGGCCTTTGTGCTCAAGGAGCGCATAATGGACCTTAATGATTGGCTGACCGGCAGTCGCTTCCTTAGATCCGTCAACGAGCTAGGCGGTGTGCGCAAGGACATCAACAAGGAACAAGCGATCAGGATCGAATCCGAAATGATGAGGACGAAGCTAGAAATGGCGGAATGGGTGGAAATGGTCATGGATATGCCGTCCCTAATGGACCGGATCGAGACCACCGGAACCATCTCGTACGATATTGCCAAGAACATGGATCTGGTCGGCCCGGCTGCCCGGGCCAGCGGTGTCGACCGGGATGTCCGGAGGGACCATCCGTACGCCGCATACAAGCGGATGAGCTTCACCGTCCCGGTCTACCGGGAGGGGGACATATTGGCCCGCACAAAGGTCAGGATCGATGAGATATACGAGTCGATGAGCATCATCGAACAGGTCTTGGGTTCGTTGAAAGGTACAGAAATATCGGTGAAAATGGGTACGATGCCGGAGAAGAAGGTAGGCATGGGCCTGGTCGAATCACCCCGTGGGGAAGTGATGCACTGGATCATGGCCGGCCAGGGTGTTCCGTTCCGCCATAAGGTGCGCGATCCCTCGTTCAGCAACTGGCTGGCGATCGAGTTTGCGGTCCTGGGGAACATCGTGCCAGATTTCCCGTTGGTGAACAAGAGCCTCAGCCTCTCATATGCTGGGAACGACCTGTGAGGTGACAAGATGTTCAGATGGTACACCAATGGAGTGATGAAGAAGGGCGTGGTGACCGGCGACTATCCGAACCAGCCCTACGAGCCCTACGACGGTTTCATCGGAATGCCGGTGGTCGACGAGCACGTATGCCGTATGGACAAGACCTGCGTCGAGGTGTGTCCTACCGGGGCGATCGACGAAGGTTACAATACCATCAGCATCGACATGGGCAAGTGCATCTTCTGCGGGGAATGTTCCAGGCATTGCCCGGAACAGGCCATCAAGATGTCAAAGAAGTTCGAGCTGGCCGCTAAGGACGAAGAAGATCTGAAGGTGGTGTACAGGATTGACCGAAGAAAAGAGTGAAAAGGAGGTCGAAGCCCTGGGAAGGCAGATGGACGAGAAGATAAAGAAGGTGCTAGGGCGCTCCCTATCCATCAGGGAGATCGATACCGGCTCATGCAATGCCTGCGAGGTCGAGGTCAATGCGCTCTCCAACGCCATCTACGACATTGAGAGGTTCGGTCTGAAAATTGTGGCCTCGCCCCGCTTCGCCGACATGCTTGTGATCACCGGTCCGGTGACCCGAAACATGGAGCACGCGCTCCTCCAGACCTACAACGCGACCCCGAACCCCAAGATCGTGGTGGCGATGGGCGTGTGCGCCATCAGCGGCGGGTTGTTCGCCGACACCTATGCCTGTTCGCATGGTGTCAGTTCGGTCGTCCCAGTCGACGTGTTCATCCCAGGCTGCCCCCCCCGCCCCCAAGCGATAATCCAAGGAATAATGGTGGCCCTGGACCTGATGGAATCTAATATGAAGAAGGATCCCAGGGAGCCATCAGCGAGCCACTCCGGGTAAGAGGTCGCCGATGTTCATCTGACCACGATGACCGTGCACCTTGCGTTTCGCACGATATATTCCGAGACGCTACCGATGAGCACCCGGTCGATGACCGTCTTTCCTGACGTCCCCACAATGATCTCGTTGGCGTTCACCCGGTCCGAGGTCTTGAGGATCGTATCGTACGGCGACCCGGCCTCCAACAGGGTCTTGATCTCGATGCCCTCCTTGGAAGCCATCTCTTTGAGGCGGTCGAGCTCATCCAGGCCTTGCCGGATGACCCGTTCCTTGTCCTCGTCCGCCTTGGGGCTTACCACGAATACCACGAAAAGCGTTGCCTTGTGATCCTTTGCATTGTCGAAAGCGTACCTTACAGCCTTGGCCGAATGTTCTCTTCCGTCCGTTGCCAATAGTATGTTCGTGACTCCCACCTTTCTATGAGGCAAGATTGCAGTGCGCGTCGATATAACTTTTCAAATTACCTCGTTCCGAGGGTGATCCAAAAAAGGTCGTCCAGTGTTCGGTCGATGTTGGGATCATGCAAACGCATCATGGTCCGAAGGTGTGTCGACCGTCTATTTTGCTATGATGATCTGGCATTTGGCCCCTTTGATCAAACCCTCCGATACGCTCCCGATCATGAATTTGTCCAGGCCAGTCTTGTTCGATGGACCGATGATGATCGCGGACGCCTTTATCCGGTCCGCCTCGACGAGTATGGTGTCCACCGGTGGGCCTTTTTCCAGAAGGGTCCGTGCCTCCACTCCCTCATCCCCCGCTTCGGTCTTTATTCTGGACATGATGATCATGGTGAACTTGACCAGACGGTCATTCTCCTCCATGTCCTTGCGGCTAAGGACCGACATGATCGTTAGGTCTCCCCCCATATGCTTGGCGTACTCTATGGCATACTTCGCAGTCTTGCTGGAAAACGATTGAGCATCGATTGCTAGGAGGATGTTCATTACTTCTCCGCCCTTTCAGGAATGGAGAGCGGGATATCGTTCATATAGCTTTTACCCAATCCCTCGACCAGGCGATAGCATCCAATGGGTACTTTGATCCGGAAGGTCACGCCCTTGCCAGGTTGCCCCATCTCATCGATCTCCAACCCAGTGATCCGCAGAACTTCCTGAATGAAATTCATCCCATGGCCGAGGCGGCGCATGTAGTTCCGGTCGAACATGCGTTGTTTCATGTCTTGGGCGATCCCTTCTCCATCATCCCTGAAGAATATCTCCAACCAGTCATCCCCTTTTAGATATGAGATTTGGATTTTGGTCACCGTCATGCCGTGCTTGACCGAGTTCTCCATCAGGTTGGTGAAGACCTTTTCGATCATTGGGTCGGCATAGACGGAAAGTCCATCCAGGTCATATTCTATTCCGATGCCTCCCAATTCCGTTTTGGAGACTGCCCGGGACAGCAGAGGATTCATTTCGAACCATTCCGGCTCACTGATTCCGAGCCCCTGATACTCTCGGATGAACTCCATCTGCTCCCCGATCGAGTGGGCGGCCACGATGGCCTTTTCCACGTAGCCGTGCACTTTCTCATCCCTGATATGGTTGCCTATCAGCTCCAGATATCCCGATAGCATGGTCACCCGGTTCAGCACATCGTGCCGGGTGAGATCTCCGAGCAGCGTGAGCTTCCAATTAGCCAGCCGCACATTTTCCTGTGCCTTCTTTCGCCCGGTCACATCGGTGATGAACCCTTCGAGGCCAAGCAGTTCTCCCGTGATACCATAAACCGGGCAGCCCTGTTCCCATAGCCATCTTATCGCTCCATTCTTGGCGATGGCTCGATATTCCACATGGAAATGGTCCTTCTCCTTGATTCCCCGGTTGACCTCCTCTTCGACCAGTTTCCGGTCGTCCGGATGGATAATGTCGTTGTAGCTCAGGAGTGTGTTGCCGATTATCTCTTGAGGGGCATATCCGGTTATGTTCCGGCAACCCTCGGATATGAAATCCATGGTCCAATCCTTGTCGTTGTGGCACCGGTATGCCATCCCGGGAAGGTTGCTCATCAGCGTGGATAGCATACGTTGGCTCTCCTTCAGGGCCTCCTCCGCTCTTTTAAGATCTATGGCCAGGGCGACGTGGTCCGACACGAACATCAGGACTTCCAGGTCCCGCTCGCTGTACTTGACCATTCCTGAGTAGCTCTGGATCACCATGACCCCGATCGTCCTTCCTCCAACGTTCAGGGGGGCTCCCATCCAGTGGATGGGCAATGTACCGGAAGGGACGATCTCCCCTTCGGCGATCAATCTTGCCCAAAGAGCCTGGTCCATGAAAAGGGGTTTACCAGTCCTGATCACGAAGTTCGACGTGGTCCTACACCTGCGGATACGTCCTGGATTCGGGTCCTTCTCATCCACGAAATAAGGGAAGGTCATCGCTTCTCCATCGTCTGCGACCAATCCGATGAAGAAATTACTTGCGGGCATGAGTCCGGAAAGGATCTGGTGGATCCGGTTATAGAGGACATCCAGACTGGGCGATGAAACGGTGGCCTGGGATATCTGGTATAACGAGGATTGGAGCTTCTCCGCTTGCCTCCTCTTGGTCACATCCTCCACCATGGCCAAGGCCAGGTTCCTTCCGTTGTCCTCCAATCGTGAGAAATGCACATTTGCCCATACGGGAGACCCATCCTTGCTCCGGTAGAGGTTCTCCCGTTTGAATTGGTCCAGCTCTCCGTTCATGAGCCTCTGAAATTCTTCCTGGTCGTCCTTCGCCCTTTCCGGGTCCATCAGGTCATAGGCGTTGGTCCCCCGAAGCTCATCGCACTTCCGATGAAAAGTCCGGCAGAATGCCGGATTACACTCCAAGATCCTCCTCTCAGAATCCTCCAATGCTATACCAGTGGCAGAATGTTCAAAGATGGCCCGGAACCGCGCCTCCCGTTCCTTGGCCTCTTTGTCGGACCGTTGCTTGTCCCTCTGGTCTCGGACGATCGCGATGGCATGACCGACACCTTGTATCTCCATTATGTTGGCGGTGACCATGCAAGGTATTTGCTCTCCGGTCTTTGAGACCAGGATCAATTCGATGGTCGTTTCACCTCCGCTAAGGAATTCTTCCTTGGCCAGGTGTTTCGCTACGACGCTCTCCCCGGTGAGCAGAGCTGCCCTGTCCATCGATAGCAATTCTTCGTGAGAATAATTGAGCAATGAGCATGCTTTCTCATTGACGTCGATCAATGGACCGTCCTCGTTCAACCTCCAGACCAATATCGCGTCCGTACTGTTGTTGAAAAGTCTCCGGTACTTGATCTCGCTCTCCTTGATGGCCCGCCCTGTCCTCTTTTGCTCGACGCTTCTCTGCACCATGTTCGTCAGTTCGGCGAACAAAGGCCTGACCTGGACCCCTTTCTGGAGGTAATAATCGGCACCGTTGTTTAAGGCCTCCATGGCAACTTCCTCTCGGCCTTTGCCAGTGAGAAGGATGAATGGTATTTCGTCACCCCTGGAACGGAGCATCTTCAGAAACTTTATTCCGTCCATTCCGGGCATTTGATAATCGGAAACGACTGCATCGTGTCTTTTCGCCCCTAATATCTCCAAGGCTTTCACGGGAGACAATTCCACATCGACAATGAAGCCCTGGACCTGCTCTAGGAACTCCCTGGCTATCTCTAGAAGGGTTGTCTCATCGTCAACCACCAAGATTCTGATGGGCGACTCAGGATGTTCTGTCATCTCCGGTCATGATTTACCCCTGCCGGAGATATAATATTCCACACTTTTTCAAAAAATGATAATATAGCCGCTCTAAATGTCAGGTTCGATCTTTTTCGAGTAATATACAACCTCTGGGTGGCGATCGTACCCGATCCTTTCGAACAAGGACTGGGAAGGTTCGTTCCCCGCGTTGATCAAGCAGCAATATATCTTCAATGAACGGGCCTTGAAGCATTCCTCTACCCGTCCGATCAAGGCCTGTGCCACACCTTTTCCCCGGTGATCCGGATCGATAGCCAGGCGGTTGATCCAGCCTTTCCTGCCGTCATTGGTGCCGATCACGGTCCCGATCATCAGACCATCCGCGAACGCCACAAGGGCATCGACCGATGGATCTTCGATCTCCCTTTCCAGGTTGGCCCGGGAATCCCTGCCGTTGGGTCGATAATGAAGACCGGCCCGGGTCCAGAGTGATACTATATCATCATAATCTTCCCGCCTGGCCTTACATATATCTAATCCCGGCACTCGCATAACTGTATCTGGTGTTGTCACATTATTAATTTATGCTGGCTCTTGAGTGGGAGGATAAATGATATAGTCCGGGAAATCTTACTTCCATCATCCACTGTTTGTCCAGTAAGTCGTGGATTTGGATCAATATGAAGATAATGATCACTACACCTCCGGCGAAGACCACTGAGCTTTGGCCACCACTCGGGCTTCTCTATATCGCAGCAAATCTCAAGAAGCACAGAAATGACGACATCAAGGTCGTCGACGCCTTCTGCCTGAATCTGGACGGGGACCAGCTGGTCGAGATAGCAGTAAAGGAGCATCCAGACGTATTCGGTATGAACTGTTCGACCCATACCTTTCTTCAGGCCATCGAGACGATGCGCAAGATATCGGAACTGCTTCCGGACACGGTCATCCTCTTGGGTGGTTACCATGCCACTTTTGCGGCGGAGCAAATCCTTCGTGGCTACCCATTCATCGATTATATCATCAAGGGAGAAGCGGAAGAAGCAATGGTCGACCTGCTCGGATGCATCGAATCAGGCAGAAAACCTGACCATGTGGCGGGCATAAGCTTCCTGGACGAAGGCAGGCACGTGTCCAACCAGATCGCGATCATCGAAGATCTCGACGCGCTCCCCATGCCCGATCGGAGCATGCTCACCGGTGTGGAATATGGGTACACGATGCAGGGGATACCTCTGACCTTCGGCAAGTTCACCACCATTTCCACTTCCAGGGGGTGTCCCTTCAATTGTTCTTATTGCTCTTGCGCCGCGTTCTCCCTGAGAAGATGGCGTTACCGTAGTGCCGAGAGTGTCGTGGACGAGATGCAGTTACTTTACGATGAAGGTTACAGGAGCGTTGTACTGGTGGATGACAATTTCACCCACAAAGTGGACCGGGTGAACAAGATCTGCGACCTCATCAAAGAGAGGGGCATCAAGATGCAGTTCTATTGTGAGGGAAGGGTGAACAACGCCTCCCTGGAGATGCTAAAGAACATGAAGAAGGCCGGGTTCGATGTTATGTATTTCGGGGCCGAATCGGCGTCAGAGCCAGTGCTTGAATATTACAACAAGAAGATCAAGCCAGCTCAAATCATATCGGCCGTGAAGAACGCCAAAGAGGCGGACATGATCGTGGTGACGTCGTTCATCCTCGGGGCTCCGGTAGAGTCGGACGACGAGATCAGGAAGACGATCGATTTCATCACCAAGCTCAGGCCGCACGCTGTCGAGATCAACATCCTCGATTACCTGGTCGGCACGCCGTTATGGCAAGATATGGAGGCGGACGGAATCATCGGACCGGACGATTGGAAACGCAACCATCGTGTCTATGAGTACATCAAGGAAAAGGACAGGAACGAGCTGGAGGGGCTGGTCCAACAGGGATATGACGCTTATCTGAACTCATGGAAGAGCAAGGCCGGGGTTTTAGAGCTGATCTCCCTGTTGATGCACAACAAAACAGCCCGGCATGTGGTTTTCAGTAACATTTTCAATCCTAAGGCTCGTGAGGTCGTGACCAATGGCTTAAAAGCGTTCGGGGAGAGGCCAAGGGGCAATTGATCGGAACGGGACCTCACTTCTTGAAGAGCCTGGCAACTTGATATGCCTCATCGGTGCGTTCGATCCGGCAAAAGAGCATCTCGTCGGTGTACTTTCGGTGGCATTCCACGCACAACGTCTTCAGGTTCATGGGATGATCGCCGCCCCCGTGCGCCCGGGGGACAATGTGGTGCACCTCGGTGTACCATCTTGGCAGATGCCCAAGCTCTTTTCCGCAATCCTGGCAGACCCCATGGTCGCGTTCCACCACCGCTGTTCTGAGCTTTCTCCACAGGCTCGCCCTGACCATCGCCGGCACCCCATCGAACAGGTCAGCTTTGCTGCCGCATTCTAGAAAGTCAGGCGTTCCCGTGAATGCTTTCTCCATCCGGCAATGGCAAATGCAGGTGTACATCTCGATCAGACTATCATGCCTCTCCCCGCACCCGGGGCAGGAACCGGTCATCTGAGAGCGCATTCTTACGACCTGGATCCTCACATCGACGTCCCATGCCCGGTAATGACACCGCTCTTCACGGTGCTCGTCGCAGGTCCGTTGATGCATCTGCCCTTCCCCGAGCAGGTTCAATTCTCTTAGGCAGATGCTTTTCTTTTTCGGAACATCTTGGAAGTGGCACCCTCTCATTACGCTTCCTCACCCAATGGATGAAATGGCAATTATCGCTCGTCCTCACTTTTTTCGCTCGACCAGGACAGCCATCGCCTTGCCCCTTAGACTTCTTTTCAGGAGTATCGCGTGGCTGTCACAGAACTCATGGCAGGAATAACAGCGTATGCACTTCCGATGGTTGATCTTCGCTTTTCCATCCTTTATGCTGATCGCTTTCATGGGACAGCCGCGGGAGCACTTCCCGCATCCGACGCACATCGAACGAACTATGACCGGCCTAAGGGCGTAGACCTTGATCAAGGACATCATGGTCTTCATCGCCCGGCCGTTCTTCCTTTTCTGGCCTATGAAAGTTGACGGTTTCTTGAAATCGGGGACAATGAATTTTTCCAGTTCACCGCCGAGCACTTTCACGTCTGAGAGGTCCTCGGAGAGCAGACCCCGCTCAATAGCGGCATTTATCGTACAGATCTCCTTCGGGTCGATGGACATGATCCTTGAAGCCACAACGTCCAGCGCAGAATAGGAATCGCTGGCCAGGATGGCTCCCACATGGCGGGGGGTTCCAGAATGCGGGCCGTCACCTTCCATTGCCTCCACCGCATCCATGATCTCCAGTGCCGGTTTGACGAACTGGTTTATGTCCACGATCATGCGGGCGAACTCTTCCGGCTCCTGCAATCGGGCATGGAAGGTGGCCTTCTCCATTCCGGGCACCAGTCCGAACGCGTTCTTTGCCCCGCCGGTCATATATGTGAACAGGTGGGTCTTCATCTTCGAGACGACCACTACGGCGTCGACGTTGAAAACCGGTTCGATGAGCCTTAGTCTTTTCATCAGGACCCCATCTGGATTGGGCACGTCCCTGGCCCCGATATCCTCGTTGAGCTCGATGTTCAGGTCCCTTGCCACTTGGGCGTAGCCGACCGTTTCATACGCTTTTTTCATGTTCGCCGCGCTGTAGATCGTTCCGGCTCCCGGACTCTCCGCGATGATGACCTTGCAGCCGTGATCGACCAAGAGCTTGGCCACTGCATAGACCACGTCCGGATGCGTGGCGATGCATTTATCAGGAGTGGAAGGTGAGAGAATGTTAGGCTTCAAAAGTATCCTTTGACCTGGTCTCACATAGCGATCGATTCCCCCTAGAAGGTCGATCGAACGCTTGACCGCCTCGAATGCCCGTTCCCTTCCATAACCTTCGCATCCGACCAGAGCGACCGATTTTGACGGAGACAAATTAACACCTTGATACCGGTACAATTCTTTTCTCCGCTATTAACCCATGGCGATTCTTTTCAGGTTAATTGGGGCATTCGTTCCAGTGATTCGGGCCAAGTGTCCCCATCATAGGAAAGGCGGCGAATCGTGATATCGTTCCATTTATCGGATGATCAAAGCATCTCAATTCCTACCGGGCAATGGTCCGAGCCCATCACTTCGTCCTCTATGAAAGAACGGGTCACCCGGGGCATCAGGTCCCCGCTCACAAAGAAGTAATCGATGCGCCAGCCGACGTTGCGTTCCCTTGCCCTTGTCTTTTGGTCCCACCAGGACCATTTGATCTCCACCGGATGCTGTTTCCGGAAGGTATCGACAAACCCATTCTCCACCAGCCGGTCCATCCAAGCCCTCTCCTCGGGAAGGAACCCCGAGCGATTCATATTGTCCTTGGGACGAGCGATATCGATCTCATGGTGAGCTGTGTTTATGTCCCCGCATATGATCACGGATCTTCCCTTGGAGCGCAGGTCGTTCACGTATCGTAGGAACTCCTCATAATAATCCATTTTGAACTGGAGACGTTCAGGTGATGCCTTTCCATTGGGAAAATAGATGTTGCAGAGGACGAAATCTGGATAGTGGGCTATCATCGTTCGACCCTCTCTATCGAACTTGTCAATTCCTATGCCACGATCGACCTTCATAGGATGTGTTTTGGAATAGAGAGCTACTCCACTATAACCTGCCCGATCCTCTGATGACGTGAAGAACGACTCGAAGCCTGGGATATCGCGCAGATCATCGGGCAACTGTTCGCAACTGGCCTTCGTCTCCTGTAGACAAAGGATATCCGGTGATTCCTTATGGATCCAGTCGAGAAGCCCTTTCCGATAGGCAGCCCGGATCCCATTCACATTCCAGCAGACCAATTTCATGTACATCCACACTGTGCCGCAGGGTAAAGATTATTCGTTGGGGCATTATCCGATGTCAGCATCGATACTCCAAGTTTAAATCGTAGTTGCTCACATATATTTGGCGGTCAGCGACATGAACGAAGTGAACCCGGTGGGGGAGATTTCAGGGGACTTTCCGTTTCAGGAGTTCACGAGATATTTTGATTTTATGAGGCAATGGGGGGACCTTCACGAAAAGTTCGTGCAATGCGCCTCACCACAGTTCGCTGAGATCCCATCCCCCAGGCGCAGGGAATTCCTGACCAATGCGGTCGCTGAGGACGATATGTTGATCTCGATGTCATCAGACCTAGGCCTGTTCCGCGAGGTGATCAAGCGTCTGAAATCGAAACCATGGTTCATCGAGGACCTAAATTCCTTGGTCCAGGAAACTCTGACCGAAATGCTGTTTCCCGGGAACCGATTCGACGAACGTGAAAGAGAGAGGCTGAACGGGCTCTATCCAGAGGTGTTCTTCAAGCTGGAATCGGTCAAGTTCGGCAGGCCAAAGGGTTGCCCGATCCAGCTAAAGGCAATAGATTACGAGGTGTCCGATCTGGATGACCTGGACACAGCATTGACATGCGTCAGATGGTCAGCGGTCTCCAAGGATGTGGGCACGGAGGAAGGTTTCACCGATCTGATGAGGGAATTGATCGATCATGGACTGAGACTGCGGGGTATCGACCCAATCGATCTAGAGTCGCTATTAGATTTCCAAGACACCCTGGATAGGAAGGCAGTGGAGGTGACCGGAAAGATGGGACTTCCAGCGGACCAGACGGTTTGGATCTTCTATGCCGTTCAGGACCGGGTCATGGTAGCGGAAACGCTTCATTTCCTGCTCATGCAGGCGATGGGTTTGAGGCTGTTCCGGGAGCTGGACCATGATGCCCGCCACGAGTTGATGGACCAGGAATACAAACTGCAGTTGGGTCCGGCCTATGCAACCCGTTCCATAGTTCTTCTGGGCGATTACCATCGGGATAAGGTCCAGGGGCCGGAGAAGGTATTGAAGGCGATCGAGGCCCATGTTCGGGACGGGAGGCAGCAATTTGCCTTGGAATTGTGCTTGGAGAGCATCAAGAACTTGTCCATGGAAGAGAGCCATATCGATCAAATGGAATTCACTTCAGGAATCTTGTTCCTGGCGAACGAAAAACCGCGCAAAGCCGCGGAAACTTTCCAACATGTATTGGAATCCGCCCAAAGGAAAGGGGATGATGCCAGAGAATCAGTGGTGGCAGCCTACCTAGGATCATCATATGCTTTGTTGCGGAGGAGGGAAGATGCCCATAAGGCGTTCGAGGACTCCCTTTCCGTTGCCATTAAGAGGAAGGGGGACACCGCTGAGCTTCTTGAGGAATTGATGGTCATGGCCGACCTGGCCCATGAATCGAATGAACATGCGGTGGAGAAAGGTTTTCTCCAAAGGGCGCTCTCCATGGCCGATGGCATGACGGACGAGACTAAGATCAGACAATTGATATCCATGATGATCGAGGCGGCGGACGCGCAGGCAGCGAGCGCCCAGCAGGCTTAGGATATTGAGAGGATCACCATGGAATTTCTTCTGAACCTCATTTGTCTTCTCCGGTATGGCTCTTAGTTTCTTTCTTATCATGTGCTGTCACTTTCATCGATCCTATCTGCGTGATCATCAACGGCATGACGGTCTCGATGAGCTCTTTTCGGTCATTCATGGTCATCCCCGACATCAGTGTGTCTACGATGCCAGGCAGGACTATCTTGACCATCTCCTTCCGATCCTGAGGGCTCATGCTCATGATGAACTCATCGGTTATCATCCTCACCATCGATCGTTTCTCCTCCATGGTGAGTCCCTTGATGACCTGGGCGACATACCATCGTTCAATGCCCAATCCCTTACCTCAAAGTATAGGATTCGGCCTGCCGCCTAATAATCGTTGCTATCTAGGGGTCCAGCAGTTCGAATCCCGTCGCCCTGTCCAGCTTTCTCATGGCACTGGTATCGATAAGTTCGAGGATGATGACTTCAGCGATCAGCCATACCTTAACCCCGTTACGTACACATCCGGTCATGGATTTTTCATTTCTCCCGGTAGAGATATGCATGTGCAATTTGGGGTTTCCATCCTCATCTGGGAATATCGTTCCGGTGCCGGTCATCTCATGTACATCGCCGAGGACCGTGCCCATTGGGACGATCTTATCCGAACGCCCATCAAGAGGTCCGACCACCAGTCGGCTTCCCCGGTCCGCTCCTCCAAGAACTATGACGGCGGCCGCATTGACCCCTTTCTCTCTGGCGAACCTCTCCACAGTCTCGTGGACTATCTCCCCGTCCTCCAACCGCAGGACGAACACCCGTCCCTGCTTTGCTTCCGAGAACTTCATGTGCTCACCGCCCCCAATATACGGTATGATAATACCAATATTGTTGTCTAGAACACTTTCGGACCCTCAAGTCCGCATTTACGATGGACCCAGGTCAGCGATTCGTGACCGGCGACCAACCTCCACTTTCATCCTACTCTCACGGTAACGAGGATATCATCATGGCATTATCGT
>Ga0182021_10002640_pt1 | contig 20967 bp, 10 predicted proteins | sample 612E3MmetaG_FD_120493 | JGI IMG/M metagenome (GOLD analysis project Ga0182021, IMG submission 120493) | Permafrost microbial communities from Stordalen Mire, Sweden - 612E3M metaG (Illumina Assembly) | ecosystem: Environmental > Terrestrial > Soil > Wetlands > Permafrost | place: Sweden... | reverse complement strand
CGTGCCGTACCGCTCGGCAAACGCGGGCGAGACGAGCGTGACGTTGGCCCCGGTATCGATGACGAAATTATAGGGGCCGTGGCGGTCCCACTTGACGGTGACGACGAGAAAATTGCCGATGAGCTGCGCCGGCAGCGAGACGAGCGGGGCGCCGAGGGTGGTGCGGCCCGGGCGCGGCGGCTCGCGGCGAAACCACGCGGCCTGCGTGGCGGACGGAGGCAGGAGACAGAGGCCGGCGACCAGAAGACCGAGGGCGGATGGCGGATAGCGGAGAGCGGACGACGGATGGTGGAGGACGGACGGCAGAGGGCGGAGGGCGGAAAGCGGAAGGCGGAAAGTGGAAGCCGAACGCCGGGGGGCGGACGTCAGAAGGCGGAGGACGGACGGCAGAAGGCGGACGACGGACGGCAGAAGGCGGAGGACGGACGGCAGAAGGCGGAGGACGGACGTCAGAAAGCGGAGAGCGGAAAGCGGAAAGCGGAGGGAGTGCCAATTGGTTTTTTTTGCGTGGGCACTCAAACCCACGGGCGGGACGCCCGTGCCACCCGGCACGGCAGGCCAGCGTGGCCTGGGCGTCCCGCCCATGTTCCGGATGAGATCGGAAATCGGAAATCGGAAATCGAAAATCATTTGACGGGTTTGGGCAGGCTGAGGCCGACGGCGATCGGCACGAGCAGCAGCGCGGCGCTGATTGCGTAGGTCAAAAGCGAGCCGTACCACCAGAAGACGACGCCCGCCACCAGCGGCCCGACCGCCCGCGCGAGCGAGCCGAGCGAGCGGAACACGCCAAGCACCTTGCCTTGTTCGTCCGCGCCGCTGTAGAGGGAAATGAGCGAGGAGAAGGCCACGTTGGCGAAACCCGAACCGACTGACGTGAGGGCGAGCGCGGTGTAAATCGGCAGGGTCGAGCCCGCCAACGCCAGCAGCGCGAAACCGGCGGCAATCAACGCCAGGCCGCCGAGTGCACCGATTTTTTCGCCAAATTTCGGCACGAGCCGCCGCACGAGCAAACCCTGGGTGAGGATGGAGATGAGGCCGACGAAAACGAAAATGTAGGTCATTTGGTGTTCGTTGTAGTGCAGCCGCTCGGTGGCGAGAAAGCTGACCGTGATCTCGTAGCCGGCGAAGACGAGCACCATGAGGAAGTAGACGAGGTTGGCACGCCGGACCGCGATATTGCGGATGGCGAACAGGGCCCGCAGGGGATTGCGCGTGCGCTCCTCGCTGGGTTGGGAACGGCGGTCGGCCGGGAGCGTTTCGCGAAAGCGCCGCCCGATCCAGACGAGGTTCAGCAGCGAGAACCCGAGCGCGACGAAGGCCACGGCGGAAAACGGATTGATGCCGAACTGCGCCCAGCGCGCGCTTGGTTCCACCGCGCCGATGATGCCGCCGATCATGGGCCCGGTAATGAAACCGAGCCCGAACGCCACGCCGATCAGCCCCATGCCCTTGGCCCGGTTTTCGCGGGTGGTGACGTCGGCCACGGCGGCGGTGGCGACGGAGAGGTTGCCGCTCATGGCGCCGCCGAAGAGGCGCGCCACGATAAACAGCCAGAACGAACCGCTGAAGGCCCACAGCAGATAACTGAAGGCCGTGCCGGCCACGGTCAGCAGCAGCACGGGCCGCCGGCCGATCCGGTCGGACCGCGCGCCCCAGATGGGCGCGAAGAGAAATTGCAGCAGCGAATACGCCGCGCTGAGCACGCCGCCGAGCAGGGCGGCGACGAACAGCGGATTCTGCCCCGACGGCGGCGCGAGTGCCTGCACCTGCCGCAACAGCCAGCCGAGCAGCCCCGCCCCGCCCTCTTTGTCGAGGTAATAGGTGAGCATGCGCGGGATCAGCGGGAAGGAAATCGAGAACCCGATCAGGTCGATGTAGAGCGTCAGGAAGATGACGCCGAGCGACAGCGGCTTGCTGGTCGTCGGGTCGGGCGCGGCGGTGGAGGAGGCGGTGGAAGGGGACACGGAGAAAAGAAAGAAAGACGGATAGCCCCGGCCGCGCCAAGGCGCAACTTGCGCGGAGTGGCATGGCGTAGGGCTGCCGCTCGCCGGCAGGCCGCAATGTTTCGGACGGCCCGGACACGAGGTCCGGCCCTACAGACGGAGGGAGATGGCAAAGAGCCGCGTTGGCGAAACGCCGCGGCTACGGGGCATTCGGCCCCGCGACTCCCACGTGGCAGCGGCGTCTCGCCGCTGGCTTGGTGCGAAAAGCGGCGAAACGGCGGGACGCCGCTGCCACTTTGTTGCCCGGTGCACCGGCGACGTTGGTGGTTGGCGCGACGCGTCACATTTCTCAAACTGGGGCGCGATGAAATCCTGTTTCCGGATCGGACTTTGGGGCGCGATGTTCGTGCTGACGGCGTGGGCGCGGGCGGCGGAATCACCGATGTCGGCGGGCCCGGGCCTGACCGCCCAGCAGGAGACCGAACTCGGCAAACGCTGGCGCAACATCCGCGACCCGCAGCCGACGCTGGGCTCGCGCGATATTTTCGGCTTCGCGCTGGAGGCGGCGGGCGTGGGCTGGCATCCCGAGTATCTCGAACGAGCGTTGGCGGTGGTGCGCCAGATGCAGGACCTCGACCCCAAGAGCAAGACCTATGGCAATTTCCGCTGGAGCTGGGGCAACACTGGTGTGTTCGATCAAAACGCCGTCGAGTTCTGCCTCCAGCAGGGCGCGCTGCTGCGTTTGCACTATTTCGACCGGCTGACACCCCGCGCGCAGCGGCAGCTCGACGAGCTGCTGACGACCGGCATCGAGGGCATGACCCGGCATCGCGTGCCCACCGGCTACACCAATATCTTTTTGATGAAGACGTGGAATTTTATCGCGGTCGGCGAGGCGCTCGAACGCGCTCCGCTGGCGGCCGACGGCTACCGCATGCTGGAGGAGTGGCTGCGCTTCACGGCGCAGAACGGCATCACCGAATACCTTTCGCCGAACTATTACGGCGTCGATCTCGAATCGCTGGCGCTGATCGCGAAGCAGGCGCAACGCCCCACCGGGCGGGCGCAGGCGGAAACGGCGCTGCGGCTGTTCTGGAGCGACATCGCCGCCAACTGGTACGCGCCAGCGCAGCGGCTCGGCGGAGCCAACAGCCGTTGTTATCAGTACCTCGAGGGCCGCGGACATCTCGACGACTATTTGCTGGCCGAAGGCTGGCAGACCGACGGCAAGCCACCCGGGTTAAAGACGTTTCTCGAAGCCTGTCGCTGGACTCCGCCAGCGACGCTGACCGAGCCGCTGCGCGCCACCGTGCCGCGCACCGTGGTGCAGCGCTGGGGCGCGGAGTCCTGGCAGCGCGCGACACACTATGTGGGCCATGATTTCAGTCTCGGCTCGGCGGGCGTCAGCGATGGCAGCGACGATCGGGCGCTCGTGCTCAACATCGGTCGCTCGCCAAAAATTCCCGAGATCGTCCTCTTCATGGACGGCCGGGGCGATCCCTATGGCACCGCAAAAACGCTCGACCGCTCCCAGCACGCCAAGGCGCTGCACCTCACGCCATTCATCGCCTCCGTCCAGCGCGGGCCGGAAGTGTTGCGCGTGATGGCCGACGATCTGGCGAAGCCCGCGCCCCGGCGCCCCGGCGATACGTTCACGTGCCTCTACACGCAACTGCCCATCCCGGCGCAGGCCGAAGTGTGGTTCGGCGACCAGCCGGCGCAGGCGGGCACGCCGGCCAAGCCGACGATCGTGCCGCCCGGCATGCCCGTGTTCGTTCGCCTGGAGGGAGTCGTCGTCGGGGTTCGCTTCCTTTACACTTCGGACACCGCCGGCGCGCCGGCGCCGGTCGTTTACGTGCAGGACCAACCCGGGCGGCCGGCGAAACGGCTCACCGTGGTGCACGCCGAGGGCACGGCGCAGGGACGGGGCGTCACCGCTTTGTGGTTACGCGTGGCGGAGGGACTCGACGTGGACGGTTTGGCGGTTTTCCGGCGGGGCTTCGGCGCGGCGAAAGCTGCGGCCATACGTCAGGGCGATGTACTTACCGTCGAGGCGGAGGGCCGGCAAGGCGCGCTCCGGGTCGTAGCCGACCTGAAGAAAGGCGAACGGCGCCGGCTCGAAGGCGGCGAGCCCGGCACCGACACGGCGTTGTTGCGGGTCAACGGGCGCGACGCAGGCCGCGAGCTGCTGGCGGAGTTCGGTGCGCGCTAGCAGCGTGTCGGACTTCGTCCTCCACGCTGCGAAACAAAACGGCTGCGCCATTTTGGAGGGGATCATCCGGCGCTGTTATTTTCCGCTTTTCTATTTCGGGTTGTCTGATGTCGGCCTGCGGCCTCGGTACGGATTTCGAAATTCGAATTTCCCGGCGAAGTTTTTGGTTCCGGCTTCGCCGGGTCAGGCGTCTTCCAGGAGGACGCGCAGCTTCTGCCCGAGCACTTCGCGCGTGAAGGGCTTCTGCAAAAACGCGGTCCGGCCATCGGAACCGAACGGCGAAGCGGAGTCGTTTTCGCTGTAGCCGCTGACCAGCAGCACCCGCTGTTCGGGACGGATGCGGCGCAGCTGGGCGAAGACCTCCTGGCCCGACAACCCGGGCATGACCAGATCGAGCAGGACGAAAACGAACCGGTCGGGCCCGGCCGCGAAGGTGGCCAGCGCCGCCTCGCCGTCGGCGGCGGCGACCGTGTCGAAGCCGAAGGTGGCGATCACGTATTCGGTGACGGTGCGCACGCATTCCTCGTCGTCGACCACCAGGGCGGTGCCCGAGTGCCGCCAGGCGGCGGATTCGGGCCGGCCGTCCGACTCGACCTCGAGCTGGATTTCGCCGGCCGGCAGGAAGAGCGTGAAGACCGAGCCGCGGCCGGGCTCGCTGGTCACCTTGAGCGCGCCGTGGTGGCCGCGCACAATGCCGAGCACGGCGGCGAGCCCGAGGCCGCGCCCGGCGAATTTGGTCGTGAAAAAAGGCTCGAAAATCCGACGGAGCGTTTCCGGTGGCATGCCGCAACCGGTGTCGCCGATTTCGAGAAAAACGTACTCGCCTTCGGGCAGTCCGGGATCGGCCGCCCAGGCCGCAAACTCGCTGGCGTGGACGAACCGGCAACCGGTGTGCAAGGTGATGACGCCGGGCTGGGCGCCGATGGCGTCGGCGGCATTGATCGCAAGGTTCATCACGATCTGGCGGATTTGGGTGGCGTCGGCCATCACGGCGGGCAACGGGCGGGCCAGCTGGAGCTGGAGGTGGGCTTGTTTGCCGACGGAAAGGCGCAGCAGCGAAAGCGTGCCTTCGATCAACTCGTTGAGATCGAGCGACTCGACGAGGAAGCGGCCTTTGCCGGCGTAGGCGAGGAGTTGCTGGCAGAGCTCGGCGGCGCGGAGCGCGGCCGATTCGATCTGGCGGATGTGGGCCGCGGGCGGCGTGTCGGGCGGCAGCTCGAGGCGGATGAGGCCCGCGTTGCCCACGATACCGGTGAGCAGATTATTGAAATCGTGCGCGATGCCGCCGGCGAGCACACCGAGGCTCTCGAGTTTCTGGGTTTCGAGGAGTTTGCGCTCCATCTCGACCCGTTTCGCCTCGGCGGTCTTGCGTTCGGTGATCTCGCGTTGTCCACCCCAGACGCGGACCAGCCGGTCGTTTTCACAGAAACCGACGAGATTAAGCAGAAAAAACCTGACCTGGCCGTCCGGTCCGGGCGCCTGGACTTCGGCATCCACGAGGCGGTAGCCGGAGCGGATGAACTGCCGGCAAACCGCGAGAAATTGCGGCCAGTGCTCGCTGTAAAGCTCCGCGATGCTCGTGCCGACGAGCTCCTCAGCGTGCGTGCGACCGTGCAGCCGGGCCAACAGGTCGTTGCACTCGGCGAGGTAGGCCTGGGCGATGAGGCGCCCGACTTGTTCGTCTTCGGACAAGTGCGTGGAGAAAGGTTCGCGGAGCTCGTAGCGCCAGAGGGCCTCGGTGCTCTGGCTCACGAAGGCGCGGTAGCGCTCCTCGCTCGCTTGGAGGGCGCGCTCGGCTTCGGTGCGACGCCGAATGTCCTCCTCGAGCAGTTTCTGCGTGGCGCGCAGCTCGGCGGTTTGTTCTTTGACGAGGCGGTCCACGGTGGCCGCGCGTTGCAGCATCGCCCGGACATAGACGGCGAGCAGTCCGGTGATGAGCAGGCCACCCCACAGGAGCAAGGCGGGCGCCGGGGATTTTTGTTCTTCGAACCACGCGGCTTGCGGCCGGTACAACACCTTCCAATTCTGGGTGCCCACCACGAAGTCTTCGGATCGCACCAGACCGCGGCGAAATTCCGCTTCCGTCGGCGGGGGGCGTGGAGCCGGCAGATCTCCCCCAGACTGGAAATAGACCAACCGGCGGGCGGGATCGGTCTCGGTCGGGTCTATGACCAGGGCCTCCAGGGCCGTGCTGGGTTCGTGGCCGAAGACTTCATCGATCATCGCCCGTACGTGGAACACCGCCTGCACGTAGCCATAGAACGGTTCTCCGGGAGCATTGGCATCGAAGATCGGCCAGGTCCAGACCATGCCTTTTTCGTTGGGCACGGGATCTTGGACGAGGCGAAAAGGCACCGTGGCGACCATTTGGCGGGCGGTGCGGGCGCGGGCGAGCGCCTCGCGGGTTGGCCCCACGCTCACATCGTAGCCGAGGATTTGCTGGTTGCCGATCAGGGGCGCGACAAAGAGGATGGGCAGGTACTCGGCGCGCGCGCCAGCGCGCACCAAGCGGCCGTCCGCCCCCAGTTCGGTGAATTGGAAAAGGCGGCCGAGCTCTTGCGCGGCGCGTTGCTCGACGGCGTCGCGGTCTCCTGCCGGCACTCGCGCCACCCACTCCAGCGCGGCGATGCCGGGGTAGCGCGCCAGGATTTCGCGCGCCGAATAGTCGAATCCCTGACGGGTCACCTCCCGACTGCCGATGAAGACGTTGCGCAGACTGAACAAACCGCCCTCGAAATGGGAAAGAACTTCCCGGTTGAGGGCCTGGCGGATATCGACTCGGCGGGAAAACTCGGTTTCGATCCGGCCGGTTTCGCTTTGCCGACTTTGGCGATAGGCGAGGAAGGAAAACGCGCTGCCCAACAGCAGCACCAGCGTAACCGCGACCGCGGCACTCTGGCGCGGCCAAGCGCGGAAGCGTGGCAGCGGGGTCATCGGCGGAGCAGGATGCCACAAACGGTGCCGACTGCAAACCGAGAGTGGGAGCAAAACCCGGCCAGGGCGCAAATCAGCGTTTGAGTGAACGCTCAAACTCACGGGCGGGACGACCATGCCACGCCTGCCACTTTGCCCGCGCCAAGCTCAATCCAACAACCACCGGCAATCGGGAGATGCGATCCCGGCGATTTGGCTCTGCTTTTGCGACCGGCGGGTGCAGCCTGCCGCATGGAAAAACGCCTCTTCGCCGAACTCGGTCTGTCGCCCGAGCTCCTCAAGGCCGTGGACAAAATGGGCTTTGAGGAAGCTGCGCCCATCCAGACGGCCGTCATCCCTTTGTTGCTCGCCGGGCGCGATGTGGTGGGCCAGTCGGCCACCGGCTCGGGCAAGACGGCGGCGTTCGCCCTGCCGGCGATCGAGCGGGTGGACGCCCACGTGCGGGCGGTGCAGGTGCTCATCCTTTGTCCCACGCGCGAGCTGGCCGTGCAGGTGGCCGAGGAGACGGGCAAACTCGCCCTGTTCAAACGCGGCGTCCATTCGGTGCCCATCTACGGCGGGCAGTCCTACGAGCGACAGTTTCGCGCCCTCGCCGCCGGCGTGCAGATCGTCATCGGCACGCCTGGCCGCGTGATGGACCACATGGAACGGGGCACGCTCAAACTCGACGGGTTGCGCATGGTCGTGCTCGACGAAGCCGATAGGATGCTCGACATGGGCTTTCGCGACGACATCGAGCGCATCCTCGCCGCCACGCCGGAAAAACGGCAGATGCTTTTCTTTTCGGCGACGATGCCGCGGCCGATTCAGGACCTGATCGGCCGGTACACGGAAAATCCGGAATGGGTGAGGATCGAGGCGCACGCGCAGAACGCGCCGCAGGTCGAGCAGGTTTACTTCGAGGTCGACCGCCGTTCGAAGATCGAGGTGCTCACGCGGCTCATCGACCTTCACGATTTTCGTTACGGGCTCATTTTTTGCAGCACGAAGATCATGGTGGACGAGCTCGACGAACACCTGCATGCGCGTGGCTATGCCGTGGACCGGCTGCACGGCGACATGAGCCAGGCTCAACGCGACCGCGTGATGGAAAAATTCCGCCGGCGCGGCTTCGAGTTTCTGGTCGCGACCGACGTCGCGGCCCGCGGGCTCGACCTCGACGACCTGGAGGTCGTGTTCAACTTCGACCTGCCCAACGACGCCGAGGACTACATCCACCGCATTGGCCGCACCGGCCGCGCGGGCAAGACGGGCCGCGCCTTCACCTTCGTATCGGGGCGCGAGCTCTACAAGCTGCAGAACATGGTGCGTTTTGGGCAGTTGAAGATCCGCCGCGAGCGCGTCCCCTCGCTCGACCAAGTGGAGGAGGCGCGCGAGAATGTGTTCTTCGAAAAGCTGCGCGCCACGCTCGACGCCGGGGCGTACCGGAAACAGGACCGCATGATCGACCGGTTGCTCGAGCAGGGTTATTTGAGCACCGACATCGCCGCAGCGTTGGTCCATTTGCTGCAAGGGCAGGGGACGCCCACTGAAACGACCAAGGCGGTCATGTCGGCCGACGCGCCCAGCTGGGCGGTGAAGAAGATGACGGACCCCAAACCGGCCGCGTCGCCGGCGAATGTCGCCCGCGTTTTGCCCGGCCCGGCATCCGACGTTCCGGTGCCGCCGGTGACGTTCCCGGGAAGCAGCGCCCCTGAAGCCGGCCGCGCCGCGCCGGATCGCGAGCACGTCGCGCCGGCTGCTCCGCGCAAAAAGAAATTCGAGCGCCCTCCGCGCGCGGGGCGCGAGCCCGGCATGACGACGTTGTTCTTCAACGTCGGCCGGAAGCACCTCGTCACGCAGGCCGACATCGTCGGCAAGATTGCCGGGGTCACGCGTCTGCCGGCGGGTGTCGTGGGCGCGATCGATCTCCAGTTGCACCACTCGTTGGTCGATGTCGCGACCCCGCATGTGGAGCTGATCGTGGCGAAGCTGGCCGGCATCCGCCTGAAAGGGCGTGTACTGTGCCCCGCGGTGGCTCCCTCTGCGGCGGAATTGGGCGCGGAGTGAAATCGTTGCGCTCCGCTCCGGCGAGTCGCGTCGTCAGCCTTGTCAACTATTGGTCGACGAGGCTGACGATGCAGGTCAGTCGAAGTTCGGGACGAAGTTCCTGGTCCTCCTCGCTCGCGTTCTCGGTCGTCTGGGGTTTGGTGCCACTGCGAGCGTGGCGTGTGTTAGTCCCTTGATTATCAGGGGAAAGCTAGCCCCTGTTAGCCGGGATAGCCGATTGGTTTTCTAAAGAAATGGTAAATTGGCGTGCGCGAGTGGCTAAACGCCGGGAATAGTCTTGTCTTTTTAGGAGAGATTTGAGATCTTTCGCCCTTCGTTTGCAATAAGTTCCAATTATTTTCGTCAGTTTGTTTTTTTGGCTAAATTTTTTTACGTAGCGGACGATAGGATCTGACATTTGTTCGCTAAGCCTAGGTGGCTTCTGCAGCGTAATTACTTCGCATGCTGTTTTCCCCAAAGACCAAAGGATATTTCATCGAACAAACCGAACACGCGTGGTTCATGGCGCGTACGTCGGCTACGGGCATGCCGTGCACCGTTGAGGAGTTCAAGGAAGTCCCTTTGAACGATGCCGACGCCTTGGCCGCGGCGCTCAAGGAGATCCAACCCAAGAAAAGTCCGAGCGGCTATTTGCACGCGACCTGCGCCGTTTACCCGCCCAAGCGCCTGGTGCGGCGCGCGAGTTTGGAACTGAAGCGGGTCAAGGAGCCCGGCTACCTGACGGAAGTGTGCACGCAGCAGTTTCGCGTCGAGGCGGAAAAATACACGTTGGCGGTCCTGAACTCGGCCGATGGCTCCGACTACGAGATCAACAAGGCCGCCGGCAAAGAAGTGCTGTTCTGTGGATTGCCGGGCGAGGACATTATCTCGATCCAAAAAGCGCTCCTCGAGAGCGGGATCTATCCCGAGCGGCTCGAACTCGGTTCGGTGTCGCTGCTCGGCGGCGTGGTCGATTATCTTGCCTTCAGCAAATCCAGGGTGCCCACGCTGGTCCTCGAGCTCGGTGGGGACATCACTCATTCCTACATCGTGAGTACGGGTGGGGTGGACGCCTCGCGCCCCATCCCCCAAGGACTCGAGGCGATGATTCCGGTCGTGCAGCAGGAGCTGGGTTTGAAGGACGAGGAATCGGCCAAAAAGCTGTTTTACTCGAACACCTTCGATTTCACCGGCATGGGTCCGCAGCTCATCAAACGATTGCTGAAGGAACTCCAGTCTTCCATCGGATTTTACGAAGTGCAGACCGGCCAGTCGATCGGCCAGGTGATTTGCACGCTGTTGCCGACGAAACTCGGCTGGCTGGAAAATTCCATCGCCACGGCGCTGGGTGTCGCGGCCTTGAAATTCGATTTCAACCCATGGCTGCAAGCGCGCCAGATCGGCGTCTCCGACCATGCGGCCGGCGCCGGTCTCGATCGGCGCTGGTTCGGCCTGCTTGCGCTGATCGCCCGCTACAACCTGTCCGAAACCGCCCATGCTGCCGCTGCTGAAAAAAAAGACTGAGGCCGGCTCGGGCTCACCGCAGATGCCGGCATGGCATCCGAGCTTCCGCAATTACGAGCGGTTGCCCGACATCAAGGTGGTCCGCACGGTGTTCTTCGTCAACGCCGTGGTCGTCACGGTGACGCTCGCGATTTTCACCGTTTTCATCTTCAAGGAATACCACCTCTACAGTTTGCGCCGGCAGGTCGCCGATGTCCGGGCGCAGAGTGATCGCGACCGGCGGGGCAGCGACCAGGCCATCGCGTTGTTCAAGAAATTCCAGGGCGAGGAGAAGAAGATTCTGGAGATCGACGCCTTTCTGAAGGCGCGGCCCCTGCTCTCCGACCTGGTCCTCCAATTCGGGCAGACCCTCCCGAAGAACATCGCGCTCACCTCCCTCGACGAGCACGAAAACGGGCTCGTCATACGGGGCTCCGTGCGCGGCGCGCCCGAGCTCGCGAGCGGCGAAGCATCCAACTACGTGGAGCAACTCCGCGGCGACGCGGCCGTCAAGGGGATCTTCGACGAAATCACCCTCACCAGCATCAACCGCAATGCCCAGACCGGCCGGCTCAGCATCGAGCTGTTCCTCAAATTCAAAGGGGCGAAAAAATAATGGCCATCTCCAAAGCACAGGCGATCGCCTTCATCAGGAAAAACCCCATCGGGTTTGGCTGTGGCGCACTCTGCGTGGCGCTCGCCGTGGCGATGTACTACCGTTCCGATATGGTGCCCGCGTCCGACGCCGAGCTGGAGCAACAATCCGCCGAGGCCGAGCGCCTGGCCAGCAATCTCAAGAACGCGACGCAACTCCAGGAACAGCTCGATGCGATGATCGCCGCCGGCAAACAGGTCGAGGCGCGACTGGTGCACCCCGGCGATCTGGCGAAGAACCAGCAGTACTTTTTCAAGCTTGAGGCCGAAACCGGCACCAAAGTCGACTGCAACCAGCTCACGTTGCCGGCGGAAAAGGACCGCAAGACCCTCTATTTGAGCGTGCCTTATTCCGTGAAAGTGCGGGGCGATTACTCGCAAATATTGAGTTTTCTCCGGCGGCTCGAGAGCGGCACCCATTATTGTCGTGTGCTCAACGCGACGCTGACCTCTGGGGCGGCCGCAATGGGCGAAGCCTCCGATGGCGCACTGTCGCTCAACCTAAACCTCGAACTTCTCGGTCAGCCATGAGCTCGTCGCTTTTTAGAGCCATCAGTGGTGGCGTGCTTCTCGCGGTGGCGTTCGCTCCTCGCACCCTTGCCGCCAAATCCGCCGCCGTGCCGTCCGATCTCGCACCGACGATCAAACGCGTCGCGACGGTCGAGCTCGCCGACAAGATCGCCCGGCAGCACGACCCGGTGCCGCTGCCGGCCGACTACCCTCATCCGTTCAGCCCGCCCGGATTCGATCAACGTGATCCCGAAGAGGAAAGGGCCAAAACCGCCGCCGCCCAAGTGGCGAGCGAGCCCGCCAAACCGGTGGGTGACCGCCAGATACTCGAAGCGATCGCGCCCCGGGTCACGCCGGACGGCACAGCCATTCTCCCTCGGACCGGCGAACCGGTCCTGTTCTTTCGTCAAAAGAAACTCAAAGTCGGCGAACACCTCACAATTACCTTTGATGGCCGAGATTTTGAGGTAGAGATCACGGCCATCGACCGCACAACTTTTACGATGCGCCTCAACCGCGCTGAAATCACTCGACCAATTCAACCAGGGAAATCCCCATGAGAACCCGTCCGCTCCTCCTCGCCTTTCTTCTTGCAAGTGCACTTAGCACCCATGCCGTCGGCCAGACGCCTCTCGGGGCCGCCCAGCCCTCTGCCACCCAACCCGCTGAGGTCCAACCGGCCGCGGTCCAACCGGCTGAGGTCCAACCGGCTGCCCCCCAACCCGCTGCGGCCCAATCGGCTGCCCCCCAGCCCGCTGCGGTCAAATCCGCGCCCGCCACCGCTCCTGGAACCGCCGCTTCCACCGGACCGGAAGTGAAGATCAAGGACACCGAACAGGCGCCGGGCATCGTCGCCAAGAGCGGCAAGGACTCCGCGGGGCATGAAACCCTGTCGGTCGATTTCCCCGAAGAGGAAATCCGCAACATCCTCCGCAATGTCGCCGACCTCTTCGAGCTCAACCTCGTGATTCCGGAGACCCTTCAGGGCAAGACTACGGTGAAGCTGCGCGATGTCACGTGGCGGCAGATCTTCCAGGTCGTCCTCAGCCCGGTAGGCTATACCTACATTGAAGACGGCACCATCATCAAGATCGTCAGCAACGAATCGCTCCAGCAGGAGCCCACCTCCACCGAAGTCTTCGTTCTCAACTATGCCCGTGCGGCCGACATTCTGCCCACCATCACCTCGCTCGTCGATGCCGCCGCGGGCGGCAAGATCGTGGTCGATGCCCGCAGCAATGCCCTCGTCATCACCGAGCGGCCGACCCGCTTCAACCGCATCCGCCCGATCATCGAAAGCCTCGATCGCGCCACCGATCAGGTGATGATCGAGTCGAAGTTCGTCGAAGTGTCCGACAGCAACATCAAGAATATCGGGGCCAACTGGGCGTCGCTGCAAAACTATCACGTCAACGCGCTTCCCAGCGGCGGGGTCACTCGCACCCGCACCGAGACCCTCAGCGATGGGAACAGCGTCAACACCACCAATCAGAACGGCACCTCGGGTTCGACGGCCAACACGACCACCGCTGGTCAAAATTCCAGTTCCACCAACAGCAACACCGTGACCTCCACCGGCGGAGTGGCCACCGGCACGTCGACCACCGGCAGCACGGGCGCCATCACCAACGCTCTCACCAGCACCATCCAGTCGGGCTTGACCAGCGCGGGCGGCACCACGCTCGGTCTGCTGAACTCCATCACCAACACGGGGGGAACCGACCGCACCCTTACGGCGGTGTTTTCCGCCGACCAATTCAGCCTGATTCTTAGCGCACTCTCCAGCCTCAACAAGACCCGCATTGTCTCCAACCCCACGATCGTCACGCTCAACAACACCGAGGCCACCATCAACGTGGGCGAGGAGTACCCCATTCCGAAATACCAATACAACCAGCAGACGGGCAACCTGGAGGTCAATGGATTCGACTACCACTCCATTGGCGTCAACCTCAAGGTCACGCCGCAGGTCAACGCCCGCGGCTTCGTGAAGCTCAATATCGACCCGGAGGTCAGTGCACGCGGCGTCAACGTAACATTCGGCAGCGCCTCGATTCCCATCATCGCCACCCGCAAGGCTCACACCCAGGTCTCGCTCAGGGACGGCAGTACGCTGGGCATCGGCGGCATGATGCGGAAGCAGACAACCAACGGCTCGACGAAGGTGCCGTTTCTCGGCGACATCCCTATCCTGGGCAATGCCTTCAAATCGAAGAGCAAGGACGAAGAGACCACCAATCTCCTGATTTTCATCACCGCCAAGGTGGTGAGCGCCGAAGGCGCCAGCACGGAACAGATCTTCGATGCGAATCAGGTGAGAAACATAGAATTGAGACAGTCCGATCTGCCCGGTAACCGCGAAACGACCAGTGCGTTGCTGCCCGAGGAAGAACCGGCCAAGGCCACGAAAAAGTCCTGGTTCGGCCCCGGCCAAACGGAGGCCAAATGAGCCTCGCCCCGCCAACCCTCAACCCACGAGGTGAGACCATGAAACTCTGGCTCAAACTTTTGGCCGGAAGCATGCTTGCGATGCTTGCCGCCGCCGCGACTTTCGGACAACCGATCACCACGGTCAGCTTCACCCACGTTTATTCTCCGAGCACGAATTTTCCGGCGACGCCTGGTCCCGCGAACGAAAATTACGGTCCCTTTGGTACGTCGATCGTCATCGAAGCACTGGCGGTTGGTACCAATCCGGCGGCTGGTTTTACCTACGTGTTCGCCATCAACGGTGCCCCGTGGGGTACCCTTACTCCCAACCCGGCCAATGGTACACCGGCAAGGGCGTTGTGGACGCCCCCGCAACCCGGCGTGTATTTTTTCACGGTGACGGCTTCTGACGGGGCCAATACCGCCTCCGCTTTGCCCGTACGTTTCTTCGCCACCGGTACGCAGGTGAACAGTCCGCCCACCGGCACGCTGGTCCCCGCGGGTTCGTCGGTCGTGTTGAAGGCCGATGCCACCCCGCCGCCGACCGCACCGCCGTTTGCCGCATTTATTCAACAGATTCAGTTTTACGACAATGGCGTCGCCATCGGCACGCCCGATACGACGTTCCCCTATTCGCTGATCTATACCGTGCCCGGCGTGGCCGGCTCAGTGCATAACATCACCGCTCAGGCAACCGACAATAACGGGACCTTGTTGGCCCTGAGTGCGCCGGTCACACTCAACGTGGTGGCCCCGATCGGCACTCCTCCATCGTGTACGATCTCCGCGCCCGCGAATGGCGCGGCGCTCCTGATTCCCTCGGGTGGTGGAAATATCCCGGTCACTGTCGATGCCCGCAGCCCCAATGGCTTCATTTCCAAGGTCGAACTTTACGTCGACGGCGTGCTTTTCAGTTCGACCACGTCCTTTCCCTACTCCTTCTCGTGGACACCTACGGTGCTCGGGACGTACCACCTCGTGGCGCTCGCGTTCGACGACAAAAACAATGTCATCGCATCAAGCACGACCGCCGTAAAAATCGGGTCTGCGCCCTCGGTTTCCATCACCAGTCCGACAAGCGGGACGGCGATCACGATGACGACGCCCCCCGCCGCTCCCACGACGCAAGTGATCACCGCCATCGCCACGGCGCTTACTCCCGGCTCCACCATCACCAGCGTGACCTTTTACGCCGATGGCACCCCTCTGCCCAGCACGGCCGGCAATCCCAATCCGGTGACTGTGGCGCCTTACACCTATACGTGGACTCCCACCATGTCCGGCCGACCCCAGCTGACGGCCTCGGCCACCGACTCCGATGGATTTTCCACCTCTTCGACGCCCGTTCTGGTGACGATCGCGGGCGGTTTTGGCGGCGGCGGTGGCAGTGGCTTGCCGGTCCTTAGCACCACCGGCGTAACCGCTTCGCCGGCCTCGGCCTTCCCGGGAGATACGGTCACTTTCGCGGTGGCGGTCAGCAACTCGGGCGCCGCCACACCCACCGACGATTTTACCGCCAACGGTACGGCCGACTTCGACATCACGCTGACGAATGTCACGACCGGCTATACGTTCGTCCTCCATTCGGCGACGCTGAATCCAACCGGCGTTCATCCGATGACCGTCATTCCGGGATCGACGCCCGGCGCCGCCGGCACACCGCCCGTACCGGGTTCCGGCACCTTTAACGTCACGGCGCCGATCCCCCCGCAAGTCACCCAGGCCGGCCCTTACCGGGCGAGCGTTAGGATGTTGCGGGTCAGCGCGGGCTCGATCGGCTCGAGTACGTTCTCCAACTCGAGCTCCGTGCTCACGGTCACCGGCAAACCCGATTTGCAGATTACCAGCCTGACTTATCCGGCGGGCACGAGTTACTTTGGCGGCGATGTCATCCCGATGACGATGACCTTCCGGAATAACATCGGCACCAACGGCACCAACAACGTGCCGTATGTTCCGGGCGTCGGCGGCATGCCGGCGTTTGTCCGCATCCAGGTTGTCCTCTCCTCCAATCCGACTTTCGGCGATGCGGACGACCAGCAGCTCACGTTCATCGACCTGAGTCCCGGATCGTTGTCCGCCATGACGGGCAACGGCGGGAGCACCATCATGAATGCCGACGGCTTGGACCGCACCGTTTCGTGGAACCAGGTCTTGCCGGGCAATTTTGCCGGCTCCTACTACGTGCTGGCGAAAGTCAACGTGTTGAGCGGGACGAACAAGTTGGACGAGAACGACCCGCCCGCGCAAACCGTCAACGGCGACAACGTCTGGGCGGGCAATGCGGTCAATCCCAACGCCACCCTCATCAACCTGCAGCCGTCTAATTTTCCCACGACCACGCTTGCGAGCCATGCCAGCGGCGTCGCCACTACCGCCAACGGCTATAGCGACAATCCCTCCATGAGCGCCGATGGCCGTTACGAGGCCTTCGTGTCCGACGCCACCAACCTGGTCGCAACCGACACCAACAATGCGCGCGATGTTTTCCTGTTCGACAGCCAGACGAACACCGTTCGCCTGCTCAGCAAGTCGCAGCAGGGCGTGCAGGGCAACGCCGCCTCCAATAATCCCGCGCTCAGCGGCACCGGCCGCTGGGTGGCTTTCGCCTCCGACGCCACCAACCTGATTTTCGGCGATACCAACGGGTTCTCCGATATCTACGCCGTGGATACCGTGACGGGTTTGATCAACCGCGTCAGCCTCAGCTCCTCCGGCGACCAGGCCAACAACCCGAGTTTCCGTCCCGCCATCAGCCAAGATGGCCGGTACGTCGTTTTCGAATCGACCGCGACCAACCTGATCCCGGGCGTCGTGCGGGCCTTCTCGGTGACCAATGGCGGCGCGGGTTATATCACGCCCCCGACCGTGACCCTCTCCGGAGGCGGCGCCACCACCAACGCCACCGCCCTCGCCAACATTGCGGGCGGCGCGGTGACCAGCATCACCCTCACAAGCGGCGGCGCCGGGTATAACGGCACCCCGGTCACGGTGACCATCTCCGGCGGCGGGGCCGCCACCCCGGCCACGGCCACGGCCTTGGTTACGCCCGCCCTGGTGGTGCCGCCGGGCCTCAGCCACATCTACCTGCGCAACCGGGCGGTGGTCCCCGTGACCGATACCGCCGGCAACCTGATCATGGATACGCCCGGCAACACCGAGACGACGCTGGTCGATCTCACGCCCGCCGGGGTGCCCGGCAACGGCCCCAGCCTCCAGGCCGCGATCAGTGCGACGGGCAACTACGTGGCTTTTGCCTCGACCTCCACCAACCTCGTGGCCGCCCCCGTCACCACGGCGGGCCGCCAGCACGTTTATGCCCGCCCGGTCGCCTATACCGGCGGTTCCTCGGCGGGAGCTGCCGTGCTGGGCACCACCAAATTGATCAGCGTCGTCAACGGCACGGGGGCCGAAGGCAATGCCAACAGCCAGACGCCGGCGCTCAATTCCAACGGTCGCTGGGTCGTCTTCGCCTCGCTCGCCAATAATCTGGTCGCGGGCGACACCAACGGCGTGTCGGACATTTTCGTCTACGACACCACCGCGGCCATCGCGGCGCCCGTCGTTACGCGCGTCAGCCTGCCCGATCCGGCCACCGGCTTTGCCGAAGGCGTCGATCCGATGGCCGCCGGTTTCCAACTCGGCAGCGTCAATCCCAGCATCAGTTCCGATGGTCGCTATGTGGCCTTTGCGTCATTGGACGCGAACCTTACCAAGGGCGACTCGATGGGCCAGTATCAGGGCGGCGGGGCTACCGCCACGGCTACGGTGGCCGGCGGAATAGTCACGGGCGTCACCATCAACACCGCTGGCGCGCTTTACAGTCAGTTTTCTCCCCCGGTCGTGATTATCTCGGGTGGCGGTGGCACGGGCGCGGTGGCCTATGCGACGGTAAGTGCCGCCGGCGCGGTAACCGGCGTCACCGTGACCGCTGGCGGTTCGGGCTACACCTCCGTTCCGACGGTGACCATTGCCTCGGATACCAATCAGGCGCTCGACATCTTCGTGCGTGACCGCGATGCCGGCGTTTCCGGCACCTTCGACACCGGCACCGTGACGACGACGATGGTCAGTCGCAACCGGTTCGGCTATCAAACGGCCGGTCTGCTGGGGATTCCGAGCACCGCCTCCAGCAACATTTACCCGGCGGTCAGCGCCGATGGCCGGTTCGTGGCCTTCCCGTCCGATGCCGAGAATAACGCCGGTCTGGCCTTCGGTGCCACCAACCAGGTCCCGCTCGACAGCAATGGCTTCCGCGACGTGTTTGTCTACGATCGCCGCACCAACTCTGTCTCTTCGGGCGGCGGCAACAATCCGTCCGTCACGATCACCGGGCCGGGCAACGGCAGCTCCGTGCTCGTCAACGCGGCGACGACCCTCAGCGCGAGCGCGGTCTCGGTCGTGGGCGTGGTGGCGAACGTGCAGTTTTACGTCAATGCCACGGCTCAGGGCGCTCCCATCACCGTCTTCCCGTATACGACCACGTGGACGCCCACGGCCGTCGGTTCCTATACGCTCAGCGCGATCGTCACCGACTCGTTCGGCAACCAGGGGATATCGGCCGTCACCACCGTCGCCGTCAATGCCGCGCCCAGCGTCAGCGTCACCAACCCGTCCGACGGGTCCGTCATCTCGGTCAGCATGCCGCAGACCGTCGCGGCCAATGCCTCGGCCACCACGCCAGGCGCCAGCATCACTAGCGTGCAGTTCTTTGCCAATAACATCTCCCTCGGCACGGTGACCGTGCTGCCGTATCAGGTATCGTGGACCCCGACCGCGCCGGGCATCTACAAACTCACCGCCATCGCCATCGACAGCAATGGCAACCGGACAACCTCGGCGGCAATCACGGTCAATGCCGACCAGGCTCCTACGGTGAAGATCACAAGTCCGATCGGCGGCACCACTGTCGGCATGAATTCCACGCAGACCATCACGGCAACCGCGACGCCCGGGGACTTTATCAAGAACGTGGACTTCTTCGCCAACGGCAGCCTGCTCGGCACCTCGACCACCGCGCCCTATTCCTTCGCGTGGAAACCCACCACCGGGGGCATCTACAACCTCACGGCGGTTGCGACCAATAACCTGGGCACGACGACATCCTCGGCGGCAGTGGTTGTGCTCGTCGTGGGCACTGGCGTCGGCGCCACCGACACCGTCTACACCGGCAATTATCAGGGCCTGTCCGAGACGGGCCGTTTCGCCCTCATCAATCTGCATGGTGCGAGCGGCATGTTTATCGGCTATTCGACCGCCGCGCCGGCCAAGACCTATTACTTCTCGGGCCTCACGGTCGATTCCAGCGGAGGCTTTACCCTCCTGGATAGCTCGGGCAAGACGCTCATCCGTGGCAGCATTTCCGATTCGGGCGTCAACGGCACGTTCACCTCCGGCACTTCGACGGTCACCTTTATCGGGCCGATCACGCTCACCGGCGCGAGCCCGGTTCCGGCGGGTTTCTACACCGGAGGCATCAGCGGCAATTACGCCAGCACGCTGGCGGCAATCGTCGGATCCGATGGCTCCATCACCGTGTACGTGACCGACGGCGCCTTCCACGATGCCGGCAGCGCTTTTCTCACGACTACGGGCAATTTCTCCGTCACCACGACCACCGGCACGCGCGTCGTGGGCAAGATCGACCTGACGACCGGCTTCCTCACCGGCACCATCAGCGGCGGCACCAGCGGCAGCATCCTCGCGGCCAACGGTTCCGGCGTCACGCTTAGCGACGGCGTCTTGAAGAGCCTGTCCACCCGCGGTCAGGCGGGCACGGGCGACAACATGCTCATCGCCGGCTTCATCGTCGGTGGGACCACGTCGAAGCGGATCCTCATCCGTGCGGTGGGCCCGACGTTGGCCACGGCGCCCTTCAACGTGGCCAGTGCTTTGACCGATCCGCAGTTCAGTGTCATACCGCTCGGCGGGAGCGTCGCGGTGGCGAGCAACGACAATTGGGGCGGCACGGCGGCGTTGCAGGCGGCGTTCGGCCAGGCCTTCGCGTTCGGTCTGCCGGCGAACAGCAAGGACGCGGCGGCCATCGTGACTCTGTCGCCGGGAGGTTATACGGTGCAGGTTTCCAGCGTGACCGGCGTCGCGGGCGTTGCCCTCGTGGAACTCTACGATTTGGATGCGGTGGATCCGTTTACGGCGCAGAAACTGTCGGGCGTCTCGACCCGCGGTCTGGTCGGCGCTGGCGACAAGGTGCTGATCGCCGGCATCAACGTCAGCGGCAACATGCCCAAGAAGGTGTTGGTGCGCGCGATCGGCCCCACGCTGGCGAACTGGGGCGTGAGCAGCCCATTGTCCGATCCGATTCTTACCATCAAGAGCGGCAGCACCGGTGCCACCGTGCGCGAAAACGACAATTGGGAAATCGGCAACGACCCCGCGCTCGTCGCCGAAGCCACCGTCAAACTCGGCCTCACCGCACTGCCGAGTGGGAGCAAGGATGCCGTCATCCTGATGACCCTGCCGCCCGGCCTCTACTCCGCCGTGGTCAGCGGCGCCAGCGGGGCCACGGGCATCTCCCTGGTGGAAGTTTACGAAGTGCCGTAGTCGCGGCGTCGCTCCCGACGCCGGTCGCATCAGGGTAGGGCGCGTTATCCTTAACGCGCCGCCGCCCGCTGTAGGCCCGACCGCTGGTCGGGCAGAAATCCGGTTGTAGGCCCGACCGCTGGTCGGGCAGAAATCCGGTTGTAGGCCCGACCGCTGGTCGGGCAGAAATCCGGTTGTAGGCCCGACCGCTGG
>Ga0182021_10002639_pt1 | contig 20970 bp, 19 predicted proteins | sample 612E3MmetaG_FD_120493 | JGI IMG/M metagenome (GOLD analysis project Ga0182021, IMG submission 120493) | Permafrost microbial communities from Stordalen Mire, Sweden - 612E3M metaG (Illumina Assembly) | ecosystem: Environmental > Terrestrial > Soil > Wetlands > Permafrost | place: Sweden... | reverse complement strand
GCAACACTTATTATTACACTTGTAGCATTGTTTTTGTTTCTCTATGTGCGCCGATTGGAAAAAAAGCAAACTAAGTAATCGATGGTTTTTATTTTCTATTTTCCAATGTGTTTTTGAATTTTCTCATTTGATACTTGTGCTTTCCCAAGTATTGGAATTCAATGATGAAATCGAGAAATTGTTGAGTAATTCATCGGTTTTAAGTGAATTAGGGTGTCATTATTGGCTTGTTTTCGTAGTATTATTAGAAGACATTTTCGGTACGTATATTGATAAGATATGTAGATTGTTTATGCATCAAGAGGCAAAAAAAGATGAAAATATTAACAATTTGGAGAAGAGAATCCTATGAAATCCATTAAATTTTTCTTGATCATATTCCTTGCTATTCCTTTTATGTTAAACGCTCAAAACACCTATGTTGGCGTCAAAATGTGCAAAATTTGTCACCAGTCAGAGAAACAAGGAAAACAGTTTGATGTCTGGCAAAAGAGCAAGCATGCAGAAGCATTTAAAACCTTATCTTCAGATACCGCGAACGCAATTGCGAAAGCGAAAGGATTGAAGATGACTGCTGCGGAATCTCCGGAATGTCTTGAATGTCATGCAATTACAGCTGATACAAAGTTGATGGCTGATGGTGTTCAATGCGAAATGTGTCACGGTGCAGGTTCCTCTTATAAAAACATGGCAATTATGAAAGATTCAGTGAAGGCTGTGGCAGCCGGTTTGGTCATCTACAAAGATAAAGTGGCAATCGAAAAGAAGTGCAAAACATGCCATAATGAAAAGAGTCCGTTCTATAAGACATTCAAATTTGAAGAAATGTGGGCGAAAATTAAACATCCAATTCCAAAAGGATAACGTCATATCTCGACTGGGCGCCTTGATTACCCTGTATAGTGGAAAACCAAAAAGGCGCTCAGTACTCAAACTAAATTGAACCATCATTTAATCGCTTTAACTAAACCATACATGGGCGATGAACAATGAAACATCTGATACCGCAAGGCAATTTTACGCTCGCAACTGTGCTTGGAGTGTTCCTCTGTATTATAAGCACTGAAGCATCAGCTCAATTTTTTCAATTGCATCTTGTATCATCTGCATATGCATGGCAGCGGCAAGATACAGTGGGTCAATCTTCCCGGCACCTCTTTGGATATCAAACAGCACAACTTTCTCTTGCAGGTGAAAATCTTTCTTTCCACACCTATATGCAGGGGTTCAATGATTTTGATGGCCCATTGAAGAACAAAGGCACGCTCCGATTTTACAATCTCTATGTAAAGTATGCGAACTTCCTGGATATGATCGATGTGAGTTTCGGGCGTCAGATGATTTTTGCAGGTGTCGGAAATGGAACGATCGATGGTGGTATGTTGTCAGCACGATTCTTTGATTCACGCCTGAAATTGATTGGATATTACGGTGCACTTCCAATCGCAAACGGACAACTGAGGATGGTTGATGATCAGGCTCATAATAATATGCTTGGTGCACAAGTCGTTGGCTCACCAGCAAGCTTTGCAAGACTTTCACTCAGTTATATGAGAAAGCTCGTTCAACCGGAAACATATTGGATGACACGAGCTTCGGATTCTCTGGGTGCTGTGCAAAGTGTCGAGATCAGCCCCGGGGCAGAATCGGAGCAATATCTCAGTGGAGATATCAATATAGACTACGATATTGTTTCGGCATATGCCCGTACAGATGCTGATTTGAATCTGGAAAAAATCTCACGAGTACAGCTATTCACGCGTGTGAAGGTGATGGAACCCTTGGCACTCACAGGTGAATATATTCATCGAGAACCCCGATTATCATATAATACGATTTTCTGGGTCTTTACATACAATGCGATTAGTGAATATGATCTCGGTGCCGAATATACGATTTGTAAAGATTGGCAAGTATTCGGAAGATTTGGAAATGTCTCCTATGGGGATGAAAATTCTAACCGTGTGACATTCGGCGGGAATATGAAGTACGCTTCGGCAAGTTTTAGTTGGAATACCGGGTATGCAGGAGAATTATCAGCTCTTTCTGCAAATGCCGGCTATCCACTTTTTGATAATAAATTTACACCAACTATTATGGCTGGATATGCTTTATACAAGTTGAGCGAAAACGCACCTCAATTAGATGCAATGAGCCTTGGTATGGGCGCAGTGTATCGACCGGTTCCACTGCTATCGCTTGATATGCAAGTACAATGGCTTCGAAATAATGTCTACAATAATGATGTGCGCTTCTTTTTCCGGGCTAGTTATTTTTTAAGCGATCAATTGAACTTATTCTGAGACCACCACATGCCTACAACAAATACAATTCCAACAAGAATACTCAAGCATGGATTTCTTTTCGCCTGTACAGCATTGTTGTTGATTCTTACATTCTTAGGCGCTATAACATCGCGCAGGTTAATAGCTGACGACACGAAGATGCGGCGGATCAAATTTTCGCACCAATTCCATGTAAAAGAAGCTGGTGTTGCTTGCGTCGATTGCCACACGGATGCATCAAAAAGCGTTAGGTCTGCTGACAATCTTCTTGCAAAGCAGGAATCATGCCGGAGTTGTCATGAAGATCAATTGACCAACAACTGCACTTATTGTCATATGAGTGCCGACTCTACGAAATATACTGCCACTCCAAGTCCAGTGCGTGATTTGGTGTTCTCTCATCAACAACATGTGGAGAGCCAAAAAGTATCTTGCGAAACCTGTCACACAGTTTTGGATAAGGCAGACGCAGCGACTGGAGACTTAGTGCCGGCAATGACAACTTGTACGACATGTCACAATGGCGTTAAAGTGGCTTCTTCTTGTGAAACATGTCATACAAATTTTGCAGCGTTACGACCAAAAGATCATAACCAAACTGATTTTGTCCATGAACACAAGCGTACTGCGCGAATGGCTGATGCAAAATGCGGTACATGCCACTCGCAAGAAACTTGTATTGATTGCCACAATGGATCGGATCTTGTAAAAGTAAATGTGCCGGGCCGCGATTTAGTATCGCAGCAATCACCAAGATTGACTGCAAATGATCGCGGTCAGGGAATGAGGCTCACAAAAGTCCATGATCTGAATTTTAGGTTTACCCATGGAATCGCTGTGAAAAATAAAACTATAGAATGTCAAACGTGCCATAACGAAACAGAGTTTTGCTCAACGTGCCATGAAGCTGGTGGCAATGTAAAGAAAGGGTCGTTTAAGCCATCCTCTCATACTGAAGCTGGCTTTACAACGTTTGGTGTTGGTAGTGGCGGTGGGGAGCATGCACGTCAGGCAAGGCGAGATATTGAATCATGTGCAATGTGTCATTCCTCCGACGGTGCAGATCCAGTGTGCATTCGATGTCACACTGATGCTGACGGTGTGAAAGGAACGGATCCGCGCACACATGATCGAGGATTTATGGCAACCAGTCATGGAATTTGGCATTCAGACGCAGGAGCAAATTGCTACGTGTGCCATACGGATTATAATGCAAATCCAAGCGGTCGCAAAGGCCAAAAGTTCTGTGGATACTGCCACCGATAATGGCATGGAGTAATTATGAAGAGACAAAACCAAATTCTTGTTCTGACAATTCTTGCACTATCAATACTCTGTATCTCATGCAGTGATTTGAAAAGAGATACTTCGACACCAACAAGCTCTGTTTCCAAGAATTATAGCCCTTATAACTGTAATTCATGTCATGGCAATGAAACGAACGCGGCTCCACCGAAAGATCTTGAAGGTAATACATCGATCTCGGCACCGGGTGTTGGTGCACATCAATCTCACCTTCTTGCGAGCGATTCTGTGGGTGCAGCAGTCGCATGTAATGAATGTCATGTAGTTCCTTCATTATACAATGCGGAGGGTCATATCGATCTAACACCGGGTGCAAAAGTTGTTTTTCATGGAGCGGTAAGTACAGCACGATTCAGTCATATTGCTGGTGCGGATACGGCAGCAAGATACTCGGATGTAACATTGCACTGTACAAATACATACTGTCATGGATATTTTCCTAATGGGAATAGAGTATCGCCTACGTGGACGGATGAATCAGGCCAGTACCGAGCATGCGGTTCATGCCATGGTGATCCCGCAAAACCTTCAATAGCGGAACGTGCCTTGCCTAAAACACGGCTCAATGGTGGTTCCCATTTAAGTATACAGGATAATGCTAATATCTTGCAATGTTATCGATGTCATCCCAGCGCCATTGATGCAAATTATAATTTGAATGTATCGAAGCACATAAACGGTCAAGTAGATTTCTAATGAATATGAAGTGATAAATGGAATTGAAACAGACAAATGCTATCGAGAAGAAATTAAACAGTAAAAAAAAATACTATAAAGGATTACGCACATGAGATATCGTGTATTACAATTTCTTACAGGATTTAGTGTCCTGTTTCTCCTTTTCTTCATTGGGTGTGAAGGTCCTGCCGGCCCTCAAGGTCCCCAGGGTGATAAAGGATTAGATGGTGTGGCATCCGGAGAAAGCTGTGGCTTTAGTCACGATTATTTTTTGCGGTGTCATGGTGGCGATGCAGACACAATATATCGTGTTCTTGCAAAAGAAGTACAATATGATATGTCTGGTCATCGTGAACTTGGCAATTATGACCGTAATACTACAACATGCGCTGGATGTCATACGAACGAAGGTTTCATCGAGAGATATAGAAATGGTTTTACAAACGAAACATTTTCCTTAAACTCTCCTTCAGGACCAATGGTGAGTCAAAATTATTACAATTCTTCACCCGTAAGCTGTTTTACATGCCATTTACCTCACGTTCGTGGCAACTTCACGCTTCGTGATACCGGAGCTGTGAATATATTCACGCTCGTAGCTGGCCAGTCGACAAAACAATGGAACAGTACACCAGCTTCAAATTTATGTGTTAAGTGTCATCAGCCACGCATGACCTCCACACCATTGACATCAAGCCCTAAATCATGGCAGCCCAATCCTGCCCAAACAGCGACAACTGATACTGCAAAAATATACACAGTCCGTTATAACAACCATGTTTCTGGTGAAAATGTACAGAACCTGCTTGGTTTTGGCGGAGTTGAATTTTCTGGTTATACATATTCGAATTCCGGCCATACAGCACTCATAAGCAGTGGATTACTTGGCTGTGAAAATTGCCATATGGCAACTCCGATCGGTAATAAAGGTGGCGGCCATACATTCAAGATTGGTTACACTCCTGAAGGTGCAACAACTGAATCATTTAATTTTGCTGGTTGTAATGTAACCGGTTGTCACGGCAGTGGTGGTGTAACTACTGGGGCATCGGATGCTCATTGGACGAAAGTTCGCAATGAAATTTCTGGTAAGAGAGCACAACTGGCCCAATTATTGATGGACACTACTATTGCGGCTAAATGGGGCCCTGTCCGCAAGCTCAATGGTAAAGCCGTTCCATTCGTTGGTTGGAATTTTAGTGCCTCTGGTGATACGATCTATTATTCACTTGCGGGTAAAGCAAGTGGAACAGTGTATTACGATAATGCAGGAAATGCATATTCTTCAGCTGCAGATTTCGGAACATTGCAGGTTGTCCCTGCTTCAAAAGCAGGTGCGATTTGGAACTTGCAGCAAGTTCTGTATGATCCAAGCCTTGGTATTCACAATTATAAGTATGTTAGGGATCTTTTGGATGCCTCAATAGCAGAACTCAACAAATAAGAAGTAAACATAAAACTTCTAAAGTTATCAACTATTTTTAAATTCTGTGCGGGAGTAATTCTCCCGCACACGTGTTTTCAGTTAAATCTCTCCTTCAGCGAAACCTTCATCTTCAATTCTGTGTTGTATTTCGAGGAGTGATTGTTTATAATCGTATACATTCAATAAAAGGAATATACAATGATCGGTACTGTTGTCATCTGGATCGCTTTTCTTGCTGCTTTTACTTCGGCAATACTGTATACGTTGTCTATAAAAAAACCGGAGAATTTTCTCAAAGCACGCAGTGGTTTTATCCTGACGGTTGTTAGTGTCATTTTAAGTTCTGCACTCCTTATGATCTTCATTCTCCAGCATCGGTTTGAATATAGCTATGTCACAAATTATAGTTCTCGCGATTTACCAACTGCGTTACTGATTACAACTTTCTGGGCAGGGCAGGAGGGGAGTTTTTTATTGTGGGCATTATTTGCCGTGATCATCGGTATTTTTCTTCAGCGATACAGCCGACACAAAGGAATGGAAGCGGAGGTGATGACCGTATACTCTCTTGTGATTGCTTTCCTTATCCTGTTAATCTCCATAAAATCTCCTTTTCAATATCTTTGGGAAGCTCATCCGAACGAGGTACAACCAGGGTTCATTCCTCAAGATGGACGTGGTCTCAATCCGCTTCTGCAAAATATTTGGATGATAATTCATCCGCCGGTACTCTTCATTGGATTTGCATCACTGGCAGTTCCGTTTGTCTTCGCTGTGGCAGCCCTGTGGCAGAAAAAGTACAATGAATGGATTCACTCAGCACTTCCGTGGGTACTCTTTAGCGGGTTGTCACTTGGTTCCGGACTAATACTTGGGGGTTATTGGGCATATGGTGTGCTTGGCTGGGGCGGATGGTGGGGTTGGGATCCGGTAGAAAACTCATCGCTCATTCCATGGATCGTTGCTATCATCCTTGTTCATACAATGCTCATTCAGATGTTAACCGGCAGATTTATAAGGACAAATTTTATTCTTGCAGTGTTAGCGTACCTTTTAATCGTCTACAGTACGTTTCTGACACGCAGCGGAGTTCTCGCAAATGCATCTGTGCATTCGTTTGTGGATTCTGGTTCGCTTGCTTATACACTCCTGGTTGTATGGCTGGCGCTCATCGCCATTTGTGGTTTTGGAATGATTATTCTGCGTCGGAAGGATTTGAAAAATCAAACACCGCCCAGCGCATTGATGACACGTGAATCCATTCTGTCCATCGCCACGATTGTGCTGGGCGTTTGCGCGGCGATTATTCTGTTTGGAACAAGCAAACCGTTATTTTCCGATTCCGTCGTTGAACCTGCTTACTATGATCGCACGACTCTTCCTCTTGCGGCGTTGATGACATTGTTACTGGGATTCAGCCTGCGGACTAAATGGAATCAAGAGGATCGACAACTACTTTTCAAGCGTCTCATTATTCCTGGTGTTTTCTCTGTTCTTGTTCTCGCTGTTATTATTTTTTTAGGCCTGCATGATGCATTATCGGCACTCCTTGTTTTGACATCACTCTTCGCATTATTTATTAGTGCCGACCATGGATTTCGATTGGCAAAGGAACAACCGCTTTTTATCGGCGGCGCGCTTGCACACGCAGGATTAGCCATTCTGTTCATTGGCATTATCGCTTCCGGGCGTTATGGGCAGAAACAATCCGTTGCTCTTCCTCTCCATCACTCTCAATTGGTTTTCGGGTATGAGTTGACGTATGGTGGCACACTGCCGACAGAAGATGGTAAAACAAAATTTATTGTCCAAGTGGATCAAAACGGAAAGCGTAAAACCCTTGAACCGGTCATGTTTGAAAGTGTCTATAACAATAGCCTCATGCGTAATCCTGACTATAGTAGTTATTGGACAAATGATTTTTACATTGAACCGGTTTCTCTCGAAGAGAGCAACACAGAACAACAAAACATCGTCGACTTACCAAAAGGGGAAGCTATTCCCTATGGTCCCATGACGATCACATTCCAAAAATTTGACCTTTCTTCTCATGACAAAGGCGGGATGATGGACGGCAGCAATGGTGCAATGACTATCGGTGTTGTGCTTGAGGTAAAAACGGAAAAAGATATTCAGACCGTTGTACCGGTAACAACGTATACTGCGAAGGGTGCACTGGAGATGAAAACTGCATATTTACAGGATAGTCATATTGGGTTCCAACTTGTAACGATGAATATAGGAACAGGCAAGGGAGAGAAATCCCATGTGCACATCAATGTCGTCGGAGTGGGGGGAAATCATGGAATGGGCCAGAAGTCTGAAACACTCATCGCTGAAGTGAGCGTGAAACCGTTTATGAATTTCGTGTGGATTGCTGCTGTGTTGATTGTAAGCGGTTTGACAGTGGCGATGGTGCGACGGTTGAAGCCGAATAACATCTGAAGGAACCCTGAGAGGTTTTTCCGACGTACTACATACAAGATTGTTCCCCTTTTTCAAACACAACGGGCGGCACAAATGCCGCCCCGTTCAAATTCATCCCTTCAATATAGCCGTTGAACAAATATTGTCACAATTTATTCTTCTGATTGATTAATATTTTCTTTTAGATAGATAAATTTATTTGCTTGGTTCATCACAGTCAGATCTTTCGGAACAATTTTCAGCAGTCCCCGATTTTGAGAATTATCCAGCATCAAATTCAAAACAAAGTGTACTTTTAAGTACATAGCCGATTCGTTACTCTTTGCTTTCATCGCCTCGTTTCGTGCGACAGTCCATTTGAAATCGGGATCGAATTTCAAATAGATACGAGATTGTCGGTAACCACCCTGAATACTATCTGATAGACCAACATAAGGATTTTTCGGAATGACGCAACCGGTTGTTGGGATTTCGTATGGCGCTTCAACTCGTGTCGGGGATTTCACAGAATACACTCCCGCATCGGCATCATACTGAACGAGTGTTGCCTTGAACCACACACCAAACACTCTCCGTTCTAGCTTGGCGTCCTTGATATGTCCGTTCAGTTTATCCATAAATGTTTGCCGTGCTTTCGCGGCGCGCGCATGGAATTCCGACGTTGTTTCGAATTCATCACGATTTCCAGTTTCCTTGATAAGCTGGTCGGTTGCCTCTCTCAAATAAGTCCACTCATCTTTCAGAATAAGGGAAAATAACTCAGGTGTAAGCTCATCGTCTTGAAATGCCGGTTGTTGTGCTTGTGCCAGCTGCACAGTGGCTGTGAGTAAAACCAAAAGAGAAAATATGACGGTGATATTCTTCTTCATACTACATCCTTTCAAAAAGTACATTGAACATGATCTATCGTATCGACATACTATTCGCAGAGAGTGTTTTCGCTATCTCGTGCGCATTATGTACACAGTCACCTACCGATATTCCGCCGCGATAATTTCCGGCAAGCACAATGCCCGGATGGGATTCTTCAAACTGTGCTAACGCATCTATTTTATGCTGGTAACCGATTTCGTACTGTGGAATCGACCTCTGCCAGCGTGTTAGATGTAAATATACAGGATTTCCGGAAAGTTGCATGATAGATTTAAGTTCATCCAGTGTTATCTGAATGATACGTTCATCGCTCAGGGTTGTCAATTCAGGCTGGCGTGCGCCGCCGATAAAGGCATTCAAAGCAGCCATTCCTGCCGGTGCACGATGAGCAAAGAGGCAGGAATTCCATAAACAGCCGAGAATCTTCCTTTTCTCCTTCGATGGAATCAGGAATCCAAAACCATCCAACCGATGTCCGATGTTTTCGCGGTTCACCCCTAAAAAGATAGAAACGATGGGTGAGTAGTAAATGGAAGAAAGCACGTGTGCAGTATCCACAGACAGCGATTTAATGAGGGGGGAAGTGTCGTATGCGGGGATGGCGAACACAACACAGTCGGCTTCCATTTCTGCTTCTTGATCGTTATGAAGATATTCAACAAGATAGCGGCGTGCATCGGGTTCGTTCGATGGCTCGTTGCGCGCGGTGGTCAAATTGCGAATGTTGGTGACTTTTGCATTGAGAATAACCGACTTGCCGAGTGAAATGGCTATGGCACGCGGAAGCATTTGCATTCCGCTGACAAACGAAAAGGTTTCTGCACGGTCTTTCGCTTTCTCGACTCTCTGTTTTCTTTCCTGTGCACCTTTAATCATTCCTTTGACAAGTCCGCCGTACTTTTCTTCCAACGCGTAGAGTTTAGGAAAAGCGGAACGCACACTGAGTTGTTCCGGCTTTCCAGCAAAAACTCCGGCAACAAATGGATCGATAGCATAGTCAAGGAAATCCCGGCCCAGTCGTCGCTCCACGAATTCAGCAATGCTTTCTTCTTTTGTCGCTCTTCCAATAAAAGGCTCTTTCATCACTCGTATTTTTGCAGCGGGAGAAAAGAGTTTTGTCGAAAGGAACGATCCGGGTCCAAGCGGCATGGAATGTAAAATACTATTGCGGAGAATGTACCGATTCTTACCTTTAGGGTTAGCATAGACAAATTCCGATTCTAATTTCAAGTCGGAGATGAGTTCCTTAAAGAGTGGTGTCGTTTCCAATGCAGTGTTTGCTCCTGACTCGTATAAAAAGCCATGATCCTGCACGGATTTCATTGTTCCGCCGACTTCGCTGTCTTTTGCCAGCACAGTTACCCTGATGCCGCGTTTTTTCAGCCAATACGCAACGCAAAGTCCCGTAATACCTTCGCCGATGATGATGATATCTGTTTTTGTTGGTCCCATAGGTGTTCAAGTATAAAGTAAAAAGTGACAAATAAAAAGAATAACAAAAATTTGTTTGAGATTTTGTCTTAGAACTTATTTAGGATTTATTCTTTGCAATTTGAGATTTACCCCAAGGACAGAGTATAGGTATTGGTCGATCTATGCGGTTCTTCCAGAGTGCTTCGCACGTGTTGGGCTGTACATCTGATGCAAGTTGTGCTTGAACGAGTTCAGCCAAACATCGGATGAATTTCGGATGATCATTCAATGCAGGCGTCAATTCGAATTGTTGAACGCCATGAGCCATCGCGTGCTTACGCACGTCGATATTGATTTCGTGCAGCGTCTCAATATGATCGGTGACGAATGCAATTGGAATGACTAGTAGATGTTTACGATTTTTACCGGCAAGGTGTTCGACCGTTTCCATGAGCGATGGTTTCAGCCATTTCATTGGTCCGACTTTACTTTGATAGCACAGTGTAGAGGGAGAGTTCCACTTTCCGCATTCTATCACACACCGTACCGTCTCTTCCACTTGTATTTGGTAGGGATCACCATGTTTAATGTAACTCAACGGAACACCATGCGCGCTAAAAATAAGGTCAATGTCTGTCGATACGATTTCTTGAAACCGTACGAGTGCTGAGTTTATGTTTTCCACTAATGCTTCGACAAACAATGGCTGACTGGTATAACAACAGACAAGCTTTGTAGGGATGACGCATCTTTGTTTCTTCGTTTCCCGTTTCCATTCGTTCATACTCGAAAGCGTTGTTGCTTGTGAGAATTGAGGATAGAGCGGCAATAGGATTACTTGTTCAAATCTGCCCAACTTGATTTTCTCTACCACTTCTTTGGTCATTGGATTCCAATAGCGCATGGCAATGAAGACGCGTGCGTTCATATTTCGAGACCGCAATGTGGACTCCAAAGCAGAAGCTTGCTGTTGTGTGAGATCGAGAATCGGAGATTTGCCGCCTATTTGCTTGTAATTCTCTGCAACCTTGACTGATTGCCGACTTGAAATAAATTTTGCCAGAGGTCTCCGCGCAAGAAATGCACCGGGGAAATCGATGATGTCCGGATCCATAAAGAGATTGTAGAGAAATGGTTCAATTGCTTCGAGTGAATCCGGTCCGCCAAGCTGAAAGAGAACAACAGCGGTTTTTTTATGAAAAGTCAGTTTCGAGTTGCCAGTCATGAGTTCTTCGATCTCGGTTTCAGTATATCATCTTTGCAATCTCACAACTCTGCGCCGAAGGCGCATACGCTTCTGGTGAACAATCTCTTCTCATGTATGATACTTCACACTTTCTTCCTTCACCGCTTGCACAAATGCTTTCGCATGTTCAACAGGAGTATCCGGTAAAATGCCATGCCCCAGATTGAAGATATGACCTGAGCCTTTGCCAAACTTTTCTAATATTTTCTTCACGCCTTCATGTATCCGTTCTGGAGGTGCATAGAGTATGGTCGGATCGAGATTGCCTTGCAGCGCCGCATAACTGCCAACCATCATTCTTGCTTTGCCGATGTCAATGGACCAATCTAAGCCGACGACATCGCATCCGATATCGGCTATCGCTTCAAGAGAGTGAGCACAGTCTTTGCAAAAGACAATCGTTGGAGCACCATTGCGCTTGAGCAGTTGTAACACCTGATCGATGTAGCGAAGTGAGAACTCACGGAACTCATCCGGAGGAAGTATGCCGCCCCACGTATCGAAGATTTGCACAGCTTGTGCTCCGGCTTCAATCTTCGCGCTCAAATAAGCGGCAACGGAGCGTGCAAGTTTATCGAGCAGCACATGCGCGTCTTTAGGGTGAGAATAAATAAGTTCTTTCATAGCGCGGAAATTCTTCGATCCTTTTCCTTCCACCATATACGTTGCGAGCGTCCATGGTGAGCCGGCAAAACCAATGAGCGGAACACGGTTGTTGAGACTTTTTCGAGTTAAGCGAAGCGCGTCCATCACATACTTGAGTTCGTGATTCGGATCCGGCACGATAAGTTTGTCAATGTCGGCACGTGAACGGATAGGATTGTCAAAACGTGGTCCGCCTGTGCCTTCCTCTACAAATAATTTCATACCCATTGCTTCCGGTACAACGAGAATATCGGAGAAAATGATGCACGCATCTACGCCAATAATATCGACAGGCTGGATAGATACTTCTGAAGCAAGGTCCGGTGTCTTGCAGAGTGTAAGAAAAGCCACTTTTGCACGGATAGCGCGGTATTCTGGTAAATAACGCCCAGCTTGACGCATCATCCAGACCGGTGTACGTTCGGTAGGTTCTCTTTTACAGGCACGTAAGAACAAGTCATTGATCATCTTTGTATATATTCTTTCGGCGTTGAAATTACAGACTGGAGGTTGAAGTGATTTTAATCCCTCGTCCTAAATTTTGATTTACCAATTCTCTTTTTAATTTATTGAACATAGTTTTCTATTGCTTCAACCAACTCCTCGGCTGTAGCTTGCTGAGCGAGAATGGCTACGGTCAATCCGAGTTGCTCTGCAGTTTCTGCTGTTGTTGGACCGATTACAGCTATTGCTGTATGTGCAAGGACTTCTGAGCCAATCATTTCTGTAAAGTTGAGAATGCTTGAGGGACTAAAAAATGTTGCAACATCAATTTTATTTTCCAAAAACATTTGGCGAATTCGTTCAAGATTATCCGATTCCGGAATAATGGTTTGATATATGACAATTTCATCGACTTCCGCACCCATGGAACGGAGCTGCTTTGGCAATTCTTCTCTCGCGATATTGCTTTTCGGAAACAGAACTTTTGCACCCTTGATCTGGTGTGCCTGAAGCATTGTTGTGAGCTCTTCTGCCGATGCATGTTTTGGTGTTGCGAGAACTGAAAAACCGCAAGATTCAAGAGACTTTTTCGTCTTTTCTCCGACAGCAAAAATGTTGCGTGTTGCGAGTGTGTCGACTGCTTGTGGACGTATGGAACGAATACGTTCTACAAATTTTATCACTGCATTCTTGCTGGTAAAATAAACACTTGAATATTCTGCTAATTTCCAAATAGCTTTATCGCATACATCCCAAGACTCAGGATTTTTAATTTCAATAGTCGGGAAACAGATCACAGTTACTTTTCAGGATTCTAGCAGTGAGAGAAGCTCAGTGCTTGAATCCTTTGATCGTGTTACGAGTATGGTTTTACCTGAAAGTGTCAAAATGATCAAGGAGAAGTTGTAAGTCTGATTTCGTCCAAAATTTCTTTGCCGCCTCGTTTCAGTAATTCTTCTGCAAGCTCAATTCCTATTCGTTCCGCATCGGAATGATTTCCACTCCGGCTTCCTTTCACCATGCGTTTCCCATCTAGACATCCGATTACTGCATCGAGCCGAAGTTCATTTCCTTGTACCTGTCCGTATGCACCAATAGGAATTTGACAACCGCCTTCGAGACGACAAAGAAGAGATCGCTCGGCAGTGACAGTAAGAGCAGTTGGTAGGTGATGAAGAGTACGAAGGAGCTCTTCAAGACGCTTATCACCATTTCTTATTTCAACAGCCAGAGCTCCTTGACCGACAGCAGGGAGCATGATTTCAAATGGCAGGATTTCTGTGATTCGCTGTGCCCAGCCAAGACGCGTCACTCCAGCTTTGGCCAAAATCATTCCATCCCAATTTGAATCATCAAGTTTTTTCATCCGTGTATTGAGATTCCCGCGTATGTCGACAATCTGTATGTCTTGCCGCGCGTTGAGTACCTGACATTTACGTCGCAGACTTCCGGTCGCGATAACAGCATGGCGCGGAAGAGTCATGAATAATTTATTCAGGCTTTTCGGATGACCGATAAAGACGTCGCGTACATCTTCACGTTCCAAAACAGCGGCAATCGCAAGACCTTCAGGAATTGCAGTCGGTACATCCTTGAAGCTGTGTACAGCGAGGTCAATACGTTCATCTAACAATGCCGCTTCAAGCTCTTTCGTGAAAAGCCCTTTATCTCCGATCTTTGCAAGCGGTGTGTCGAGAATTTTATCGCCTGTGGTTTTGATTGTCTGTACATCGATGACGATCCCAGAAAAAAGTTCTTCCAAGAGTGCTTTCACGTGACCTGTCTGCCAGAGTGCCAGCTCACTGCTGCGTGTTCCAATGCGAACATTACTCGCCATGAGAATCTTCTTTGGATGATTTCGTAAGTCCGAATAGTTTCTGAATAGCACTCATTTTCTGCAATCGCTCAGTGAACGATGTCTCCTGTCCATTACGCAGATTGACGATGGGTGCGTGAATGATTTTGTTGATGATGCGTTTTGTAATCAGCTCTACTAATTCCCGTTCCTTCGGATTGAAGCGGTTGATATTCTTCGCTACTTCTTCCTGTCGGATGGATTCCATGAATTGTGTAAGTGCTGTAATTGTTGGGTTCACTTCCAATGACGAGTACCATTGTGTCAATTCGGCCAACACATCGACAATGATCGCGTCGACTTTAGGAATTTCTGCTTTTCGATGCTGCAGGTTTTCATCGATCATTGTATTCAACGTGTCAAGATCGTAGAGAAAAATATTTTCTAATTCCTTGATCTGAGGATCGATGTTGCGCGGTACACCGAGATCGATAATAAACAGCGGTCCATTTCTATTCTTTCGTACTAAACTTTGAATATCGCTCGGTTGTATGATGTACCGGTTGACTTCAACGGATGAGATAACAATGTCAGATTCTGCTAATGCATCGCACCAATAGTCGAACGGAACTGCAGTGCCATGAACTTTTTGTGCTAGTTGTTCGGCGCGTTCTTTCGTACGGTTGGTAATAAGGAGTTTTCCGATATTTTTGCCGCGCAGATGAGTGGCAGTGAGTTCGGCTGTTTCGCCCGCACCAATTACGAAAGCGGTTTTCTTCTGCAAGTCATCAAATATTTTTTCTGCCAATTCCACTGCTGCATAACTAATAGAAACAGCTCCTTCACCTATTTCGGTTTCCGTTCGTGTGCGTTTGCCGACGCGGAAAGCAAGTTGGAAAAGGCGATTCATAAAAACGTCGGCAGTCTCGAGCTCTACAGCGAGGTTAAATCCTTCCTTCACCTGTGCGAGAATCTGTACATCTCCTAACACCATCGAATCAAGGCTTGCCGCAACGCGAAAGAGATGCCGCGCTGCATCGCCAGCAGTCATCATAAACATATCGGATGGCTGTACTTTTCCTGCCGGGGACTTTTGTGCAATCAAAAGCTTCTTCAGCACATCCGGCTCAATTGGTTCGTTTTCCATCAGTACATACAATTCCGTGCGATTGCATGTGGAGAATAAAACACTCTCGCTGGCACTCAGCGGTTTCAACAGCGGCAAGGTGCGGCGTATCTCATCTGAAGAAAACCATAACCGCTCACGAACATCCAACGGAGCCGTGTGATGTGATATGCCGACGCAGAGAAGATTCATGTTAATAAAACTTGTGGAATCCGCTGAAAAAGATGTTGATAATGGTCATCGAAAAAATGGAAATGAGAAATCCTGCAATGGAAAGTATCATGACTTTGCGTCCTTGAACGCCAAAATATTTCTTTGCGATCACTAGAGATACATACATAATCCAGACAATGACGGTACCAATGAGTTTCGGGTCGTCATAATGTGCATTCTGATATACGTGGTGGAGCCAGACGATGCCAAAACAAATGGCTACGCCCAGAAGGGCAACGACAAGTTTTATCGCTGTCATGGTCATGCGTTCTAATGATTCGAGTGTAGGAAGTTTTTTATAGATGACGCTAAAACGCGAAACTTTCATTTCGTGATACAACATTAAATACATGAAGCTGTATGCGCCTGCAATGGTACTCGCAGCATAGCCAATCAACGCACAGGAAACATGTACGCCAAAAAGCGGGTTGCGAAGGATTTCCGGCACGACGGGTGTATCTTTGATAAAGAAAGTCGATGCGAGCTGAAAGAAGAACGCAATGTTGAGAATGAAATACCCGGTTTCTTTCCGATGCGAGCGGAGTTCAATGATACAGTATGTGGCGGTAACTGAAAACGCCAACATACTGAAAATTTCAAAGACCGTAGTGACAGGAGGATGCTGAAATATGATTGTTCTCGCTACGAGATAAAATATGTGGAATGTCAAAGTGCAAATCAGGAGCGGTGTTTTAGCACGCTTTGCCCAAAGTTGATCGGTGAAAAAAGCTTTGCCATATGCCCACACGAGTGAAAAGTAAAAAATCGGCAGAATGTAATTTAAATAACTGCTCACGAAGGTTCCCTTCACAGAGTATTCATGAAAAAGGTAGAGAAATGTTGTTGGAGAAACAAGAAGAGTGGGAAGAACGTAAAGTGATAAGAATAATTTGTGATACTTTATTCCATCTGACACCAGGGAAAAAAAGCGGCTACATCTCCAGAGGCCTCTTTGATAATAATTCCATTACTCCTCCATCATTCAAACAACAGCATTTGTGGCAAACGGTATTTCACACGTGCCAGGATATAGTTGAGGTCGACTGGATTGTTGACGAAATCGAGGTCATCGCTTTCGATGATGAGGAATGGACCAAGTTTATATCGGGCAATCCAATCTTCATAGAGCTTATTGAGCTGTTCGAGATAGGAACGCTGGATTCCTTGTTCAAAATCTTGTCCGCGGTTGGAGATTTGCTTCATAAGCGTATCCACATTTGCCCGTAAGTAGATCATTAAGTCGGGGGGCTTGAGGTAATCCATCATCACGTGGAAGAGTGAGATATAGTTGGTGTAGTCACGCTCTGTCATTTTTCCAATATTATAGAGGTTGCGTGCAAAGATCTCGGCATCTTCATAAATAGAACGATCTTGAATCACTGATTCGCTTGATTCGACGATCTCTTTGTGACACTTGAAGCGGTTGGCAAGGAAATAAATTTGCAAGTGGAACGACCAGCGCGACATATCGGCATAGAAATCGGATATATAGGGATTATTATCCACCGACTCGATGTACGGCTTCCATTGGAAATGTTCGCCAAGTAATCGTGACAGTGAAGATTTTCCGGCACCAATATTACCTGCAATAGTGACGAACAAGGGATGAGAGGGCATGGTGGTCTTATATGATGGAGTGAATGTGAGAAGCAATCAAGGGCGGATGCTGAGGATATCCACCCTTGATACAGGATTAAAATGATGCTATCGCATCATTTACATTCTTATGAAGATCGAATACCTTCAGCAATTTTGTCACCTCCAGGAGATGTTCAACTTTCTTTGACGCACGTGCGAGTTTCAAATCGCCGCCGGAGTGGCGTAGTGTTGTTAATCCGCCGATGAGCATACCAAGTCCGGAGCTATTGATGAAGCTAACCGTTTTGAGATCAATGACGACGTTCTTCTTATCTTCGGTGATGAGTTTGTGCAAGTAATCGTTCAATGCAGACACATCAGGCCCACCTATGACGTTGCCTTCCAGTTCGATAACCGTAATGCCTTTGATCTCTTTCGTCTTCAATTTCATACAATACTCCTTCTCCGATGCTAAGGATTAGGCCGTTACTGCTTTCTTGCGATTCTGATACCGAGTCCAGTCGAGCACAAATGCGCTGGCAACATATATGGAAGAATATGTACCGGTGACAATACCGAATGCCATCGTAAATGCAAACCCGCGATTAACCTCACCGCCAAAAATCAATAGGATCACCAACACGAGAAAAATTGTGCCTGATGTTATAATGGTTCTACTAAGTGTTTCGTTCAAACTCTTATTCATCAGATCACCCAATGACATAGACCGATGAACCTTCTCGTTCTCTCTGATTCGGTCAAAGATAACGACTGTGTCGTTCACGGAGACACCAATGAGTGTTAAAAATGCTGCAATGACCTCCTGAGTAATCTCGAGGTTCAACCCTGGGATCAATCCATTCATGATGGAAAGAAACCCAAAGGTTGTCAATACATCATGGAAAATCGATATCGTTGCTCCAAGGCCATAGCGAAACTTAAACCGAAGTCCGATATATACAAGAATGGCGCCGAGAGCCCACAAGACTGCTAAGAGGGCATTGGTTCGGAGTTCTTTTCCGATCCTCGGTCCTATTTTGTCTTCGCGGAGAGTTTGGATGTTGTTGCCAGGGAATCCATCTGTTAATGCATTTCTAATCTTTGTACCAATGGTGGTTCCCTCAGCTTGTTCGCTTGTTCGAATTAAAAGTGTTGATTCTTTACCATAAGATTTGATTTCGCTTTTACCGAGTCCAACTTTATCGAGTACGATACGTACATTTCCGATATCGACGTTGGGACTGAATGCCACAATCATTTCTGTTCCACCCTGGAAATCTATCCCGTAGCTAATACCTCTAAAGATAATAGAGACCAGTCCAATTAAAACCATTATGGTTGAAACGATGTACCAGAAAAAGCGTTTTCCTATGAAATCGATATTCGTTTTTTTAAACAGTCGCATTGAAAATCCTTTGCATTTGCATGTTTAGTGGAATGACAGATTATCCGAATTTTGGATGATACCCTTTGTCCATCATAATATTCATAATTACGTGAGTGATAACGATCGCGCTAAAGAGATTTGCGACCAAGCCAATCATCAGTGTGAGCGCAAATCCCTGCACCCCGCTTGAGCCAAATTGATATAGTACAATACCCGTCAGAAATGAAGTAACGTGGCCGTCAAAAATGGCAGTGAACGCCCTAATATATCCGGTATCGATTGCTGCACGTAAAGTTTTTCCGGTCACCATTTCTTCACGTACGCGCTCATTCACGAGAACGTTTGCATCTACTGCCATACCGATGGTTAACACAATACCTGCAATACCGGGGAGGGTGAGTGTCGCACCGAAGCTTGCCATAACACCGAGGATGAATAAAATGTTGAAGAATAAAGCGAAGTCGGCTACGGCACCTGCTGAATGATAATACACAACCATAAAGATGACTATAAGAATGAAAGCAATCAAAATTGATGTAAAGCCAGCACGTATTGAATCTTCGCCGAGCGATGGTCCAATGGAGCGTTGCTCGATTGTTGTAACCGGTGCAGGTAAAGCACCCGCTTTTAAAACAATTTCTAATAGACGAGCTTCTGCCGGCGAGTCCATTCCCGTAATCCGTGAGCGCCCGCCTGATATTTTTGCTTGCACCACCGGTGCAGAAAACACACCTTTATCCATGATAATTGCAACACGCTTGCCGATATTGGCTCCGGTGATGCGAGCCCAATCGCGCGCGCCTTCGCTGCTCATTTCCATATTAACGATGGAGCGATTGTCTTCCGGATCCACGCTTGCTTGCGCATTAGTGATAACATTACCGGTTAGTTCCGGGGTCTTTTTCACAGGATACAGAAGATAGTATTTCTGTTCGTCCTTGAATGTTTGGACTCTTGCAGACCACAAAAACTCAAGATCGGTAGGAATAAGCCGCTGTACTTCAGGCCGTTCGAGCAAACGGACAACACGATCTTTATCCTTTTCAGCGATATATCCTTCGCCGGAGCCGTGTTGGTCCGGTTTAACATACAGAAAGAAAGGATGTTCGCGTGCAAATTGCGCTTCCTTTGAAGTATCGGATTCAGGAACTGCAGTGTTGCCTGTGAGTTCGGTAAGAGCATCTTTCCGTTTTGCCGGTTCTTTTTTCTTTTCTGTTGATATGGCAATTTCCGCCGTCGTGTCGGTTTCTAATTTTCCTGTAAGGTATTTATCGATGGATTCCATCACCTTATAAGAAATTTGCGGATCCTTCATCATTCTGAATTCAAGGAGCGCAGTGCCATGAAGCAATTGGCTCACTTCGTTTTCATCTTTTACACCCGGCAGTTCGACAATGATACGCCGCCCGCCTTGTTTCTGAATACTGGGTTCCGAAACACCGTATTGGTCGACGCGGTTTCGCACGATTTCGATGGCGCGGTCAACTGCTTTGCTGGATTCATCTTCAAGCATACTTGTAATCTTGGAGTCATCATCGCGCATGCTCCCGTAGTAGCGGCTCAAACGAATCGTGTCGGCTTTGAATTTGTTTACGAAGGTCGGAATGATCGAACTCTCATTTGACGCTGTTTCACTTCGAACTTCTTTTATGATTGTGCGGAATTTGTCATCCTTGTTCTTTGCTACATCTTCTAATAATTGGATGAGGTCCACTTCCAACACGACGCGCATTCCACCTTGTAGGTCTAAGCCTAACTTCATACGCTTCATTTTTGCATCGAGCATGTCATCGTGATGCTTTTCTGCATACGCGATGCTGTCTTGTCCGGTGAGCTGACTGAGTTGCTTGCGATAATTATAGTCTCGGATTGTCGGCCAGAGGAAGTAGATCGCAAGAATGACGAAACAGACAGTAATGATGATTCTAGTAAGCTGGTTTCTCACAAATTGTCTCCAAACTTAGAACGTTGGTAATTGTTGTAGAAAGTAAAGCGCGATCTCACAACCATCGCGCTTCCGAAAGAATACTACATTCGTAGTAATTTTTTCGATAAAAAATATAACCTGATATGCCAACAAAGTCAACAAGAAATTCATTGCATATCAGATGATTGTCGGCTATATTTAT